>Ga0315315_10005708_pt1 | contig 11491 bp, 11 predicted proteins | sample M140m3416metaG_FD_203699 | JGI IMG/M metagenome (GOLD analysis project Ga0315315, IMG submission 203699) | Ammonia-oxidizing marine archaeal communities from Monterey Bay, California, United States - M1 40m 3416 | ecosystem: Environmental > Aquatic > Marine > Intertidal zone | place: USA... | reverse complement strand
GGACTGACCTTGATAGCAGACTCGCCACCATAGTCAGGTAATCCCAGTTGATATTGTCCATCGTCATCGAGGTAGACGTAGCACATCCATTCTCTTTCTTCATTAGTATTATCCGAATACGTCTTCATTTCTTGAAGTGATTCTTGCGTAAATCTGTCAAACTCTTGCTTCCATGTCATAGATATCCCACCTTATTTCCTCTCACTACTAAAGGCTTACCCATTTGCGTTGCGATTCTAATGCCATCAGCACTGGTTTCGATCTGCGTTGGTCCAACCTTTTGAGAGAGCACCGTGTAGGCGATGCCGTCTTCATCCAATAAATCCATCAATCCTGAAAGATCAGTCATGACTCCTCCGTATTTGTGGATCTGGACGAATGTTCTACCTGCTTCTCCTGCTAACAATTGGCTCTTGTCAAAGGATCGGCGTTCTCCTGTAATAATATCAACTCTGTATTCTAATACAGCATCTCCCGAAACGGTTTTATCTTGACGTCGTTGACGAGCACGTCGTCTTCGAGCATCTTCTAACAATTTTTGGAGGTCTTCCGTTGAGGATGGCATATTAGGAGTGTTGATAAGATCTTGGAGATCGCTCGGAATAGCCTGTTCGTCATAACAATCTAAGTTGGCTTTAAGCAGAGCCATCCATCCCTTGCTATTACTAAGAGGTCTAACTTTGACCCAATAACCTTGATCTTCTAAGATCCGAACTTGAGTGTTGACACCGAAGTTAGCATCCAGAGTGGGTGGAAGAGGATAAGTGAAGGCAGCCCATTTGGGTTCGTCTTCTGGTTTCTGAGGTTGATCCATACTATGTAGGTTGTATTTAGAATCATTCTGATAAGTGTCAAACTCATCCATACGCTCTTCTGGCAGAACTTCTAATCCCAACGGTTTCTTTTCGCTCATAACTGATAGCATAACAGGAACTTTCTTGGCCTTTTCCATCATACCACCAATCATTTGGTTAAGTAACATGGCATAGTTGAGTAGATTTTTGTAGGTTTCTCCAGCAGTGGGCGCAAAATCGCCGTCAAGGTTAGTAACCATGCAAATCTCTCCTGCGGAAAGGTCATCCATGGTGCGATCATATTGATCTTGGAACTCATCACGGGTTTGGATATCATCCAGATCCAATTCAGGGAAATCCTCTTTGGCTTTCTGCATAGCAGTATCTAAACGGTTGGGTAGTGGTTCTACTCCCATGTCATCAGGGTTACCTAATTGGTCTAACATCTCTTCAGCCTCATCAGGAGAACTAAACTCTTGTGGTAGACCTTCATCATCAGTCAGGAAATCTCCACTATTCTGATCCTTAATACCCCATTGTTGTTCAGTTTGTCGTTGTTTCATCTGATCTGCCAGATCTCTCATTTCATCTTCTGTTTCTCCATCGCCTTGCGATTGTGCGATATCAGCGATATCCTTGGCAGCAGATTGAACAGACCCAGCGTCATTACGGTTACCAACCTCGTCAGCGGCCTGCTGTGCGGTTTCTGCAGCCTGTTCGAGTGCATTCTCATCGCCATCAAAGGCTTGGTTGGCCTCTTGGCGAGCCTGATCTGCTAATTTTTGAGCCTCGGATTGATTACTTGGAGTCGGGGAATCGACATCATCATGTAATGCTTGAGCCTGATCTTCGGTGATTCTTCCTTCATCCCATGCTTCTTCAATAGCATCGTGAGCCGCATCTTTGGCTCGGTCCATATTGTCATTATCTTGTTTAGATCGAGGGTTACCTACTTCTTGGGCTGCTTTAGCAGCCTCGATAGCATCCTCTACTTGACGTTTATCCTTGGCGTCCTCTGCCATGTCTGCACACTCTTCGCATTTCTCACTACATTCTGCTTGTTGTTCTGCAAAATCTTCTGCGGCTTGTTGGTTAGCAGCCTCTTGAGTATCAGACATTCCTTCTTCTCCGACGTTATCAGGAAGATCATCTATGGGTGTTTCACAGCCTGTGCCATTACATTCTTCGCACATTTCGGGTGGTGGGCCTTGTCCATCTTCACTTGGAGTGCCTCCACCGGGTGCACCAGATCCATCAGGATCGCTTCCTGAGTCTCCTGTGCTATCTCCAGAATCACCTTCTGAGGAATCTCCTGAGTCAGAACCATCACTTTGGCCACCATCGTCTGCGCCGGGGCCTGATCCCATACCTGTGCCATCACAAGTTGAGCATTCTCCGCCTTCGCCACCAGATTCACCTTCTCCTTCTCCTTGGCCACTCTCGCCGCCTTCGCCGCCTTCGCCATTTCCCTGTCCTTGACCTTGTCCTTGTCCAGATCCACCATCAGCAGGCATTCCATCTCCCGAACCCAAAGTAGTATCGTGTGGACTTGGTGGTCCTCCACCGCCACCGCCGGGACCGGGACCGGGTCTTCCACCGCCTCCTCCTCCGCCTCGTTGTCTTTCATCGTATTCTCCTTCTTCGGTGCGCTTTCCGCCTTTGAGGTTACCGTAGCAAGTAGATCGTGCCACCGCATCGCCCGGCCCTGTTAATTCTACAAAGTTACCTTTAGGAGTAGAGTTAGGATTATAAGTAATAGCCATAGCGTTAGGTGCTTGTCTATCTATAATATAGTAATCTGTAATACTATCAAGATGATCATGCCACCATTCCACATCGCCTTCATCACCAATAACAAGTAATTGTGTTTCTTCTCCTACCGATCCAGTGGTGGTAATAAATGGGGCTGGAATAGGAGTAGCAGGATGGTTTATCATCCACTCTTTGAGATCGCAGAGAACTGATGTCCACGAATCTTCGAGGTAGATAACAGGGTGGGTGCCACTTGTCCCTACCTTACCAGAAGAGATATCGAGCATGGCTGCAGGCATACTTTGGATTAAGAGTCCCTGCTACTTATAGTTTCTGATTGTTTGGGATACTGTAAACGTATATAAAGGTGATGTCACACACTCTAAATTAGCCCCGACAACAATTAGGGGTCAAAAACAAAAAACAATTGGAGATGAAAAATTATGACAAACGCAGATGAAATAGCAGCATTTATGGACGAACTAACCGCAAGCCGACCAGCACCGGCAAGTAGAGGGCCTCAAACCCGCTACGAAGTGCTAAAGCCACAATTCGGTGAGATTTACCGAAACTACGCTTTGGTTTCCTTCAACAAGGTAGACTCTGACCTCAACGGTGAGAACTACTGCCTACGCATGGTCAACCTTGACACCAGCCGACGTGAGAAGATCTACCTTGGTGGATACGAACGCAACGACTTCGAAAGGTTCATTACTCAAAACGACATCATCACAGATGGTGACGACGGCAAAAAGGTCTACAACCTACCAGTGAAGATCGACTTCCTTCGTGCTCAAGAAGAGTCCAAGAAGAACCCGGGACGCAAGTTCAACACTTTCAACGCACTACCTCGTGGTGCAATCGCTCGTGACGAACTTCCTGAAGTTCCAGCAGACCAAATCGTGGACGCAGACGCTGAGTGAGATCCATTCTCTACCAGCCGACTCCTTCTGAGGGGTTTTCCAGCAGAGATTGAGCGTAAGCAAGATCAATGACGCTGGTTCCCTTCGGGCTGATATTCGAGTCCACCACGACCTTGCCTTGGCTTGCCTTGTGCATGGAACGGTTAAACTGATGCTGTGGGGTTTTTGATTCACCTCTTTTTACCCCTCTCACAGTAGTGGATAATTCGGAACGGTGGGGACTACGGTTTCACACCTGTGGTCGCCATCTGCGCCCTTTAGTTCTGAGGCGGATTACTCGAAATTAGATATAGGTGATGGCATGAGGGATATACTATGGATAATCGGCTCACTACTTTCGTTCGTTCCTGTGTGGACACTTACGAAGATGATGATGCTTCCGTAGAACAGATCTACCAGTCCAAGATTCGATCCATACCTCGTATGGGGTCGGGGATTTGTATTAAGATTGAAGATCTACCTCTAACCAAAGCACGGAAAGGCTCTAAGAAAACTATCTCACTTACCGATCCTCAACAGAAGATCGCTATCCACTTTATCGTTAGTGATGGCAGTAATGCTGTCAAATGTATGTCCCATAACGGCCTTGGGTTCTTACCTATGGGTGTTCAGGTGCAGACGCTAACAGGTATGTTAGAAATGCTAACGCTTTCTCAACGAAATGGATTACAGGTTGGAATAGCAGGATCGTATCAGATTCATCAAGGCGAAAAGGTCTTTGTCGTTGAGCGTATGTGGCTCAAAGAAGATAAGAAAGCCAGCCAGATGTCATCGAAACAGTTCCAAGGATTCATAGACAAGTGTCAAGAAGTCGGGGTTAAACCGATCGATGTCCTGTGTTCTGATGATACTATCTGGAGGCACGTTTACGCCGCTGACGCTATCAAGAAAGCAGTTATGCTAAATTGTCTCAGTCCTTTTAGAAAGCAAGACATGATTCATATTGCTGTTATTACCAGTATGGGTGAAGGCAAAGATCATCTAATCGAGAACATTATTCAGCCCTTAGTTCCCTGTGGGGTAGCATCCAGTGGTAAACTGTGCACCATCCCGGGGTTGTTTGGAGCCATGAGTGGTGAGGATCTCAACTCGGTAGAATTGGGACTGATCGGTAAGATGAACAACGAGAGGATCGCTGTATCGGAGTTTCAGACATGGAGTTCTGAGGTCTTTGGTGAGTTAATGAATATGCTCGCTAATGGATATTATACTATGCAGAAAGGTCAAGTCGACGTTAGTCGTGAAGCCGTCCTCAATATGAGTTTCTGGGGAAATCCCGAGAAAGCATACAATGATAAGATGGATAAGTTAGCCATGTTAGATGTGTTTAAGGAATATACCTTCCAGATGATTAGCCGTATGACTCTAATCTTTGCTCAAATGTCTCTCACCTTTGGAGATGACGATGCTGATAAGTTCGTGAAGCGAAAAATCATGGATGCTATGACAGGCAAGTTTGAAACTCCTGAAGCCAAAGCCGAATTGAAAATGTGGCGACGCTTCTTCCGTGAATACCTACGATTCGTTAGCAGGATGAGTCCTGCTATGGGCTCTATGGAACAAGGTGTCTTCGACATGATGGAAGAGATCGAAGCCAGCAAGGACTTCGAAGCGGTGTTCTTACAGCGATCCGAAAGAGAGAACCGTAAGTTCCAACAGTTTATTAACTTGTGCAAAGGCTTGGCTCGTTTGAATGGCGATGATGAAATCACTGCTGATCATCTTTATGATGCTAAATGGTTGTTCAATAAGTCCTTAGAAACCTTAGTCAAGAACGTTCCCCTCAACCAAGATTTACTGGAGGCAGATGGCAAAGTGCAACACATGTATTCTATGCTACTCAGGAACTCAGATAACGGACATTATGATTCCTTATTGGTGGCTAAGAAACGAATGAATGAGTTAGGACATAGCCTCACAGATACACTGAAAGAAAAATTGATTGAGATCGGTGTCATGGATGTCATCGACGGTAGAGTTGTTCTTTACGAACAGTAACTATAAATAGATGGTGGGACTAAGTTTGAGCATGAAGGCTATCACGCTCAGAAAGTGCCGTGTAGCCCAAAGGCTGATGGATCAGGAAGATCTGGGTCTCAAGGCTGCGGCTACGAGGGCTAAGACGACTACTCGAACTTTGAAACAATACTTCAAGGATGTAGGCATCAAGATCCGTAGACATGGCACAGGACAGTATCGTTTGGTATTGCCTCCTAAAGAACTGCGTGAAAAGTTCCTTCGCAGGATGGCAGACGGGGATTCTGCAACCAAGGCTGCCAAAGCCCTCAACACTACGGTTAGGAAAATGAGGTATCAAAGATTGCCTGTTCAGACACCTAAAGGCGAGCGATTCTATCCGATTATTCGTAAGGATCCAATTGGAAAACGCTGGGTTCCTAACTTTGTGTGGGTATCCGAAAACTCGGTGGTTGTCTATGGTTATTTGCTTGGATTGGGTGATACTGTGCAAGGGCACGATACTCAGATGGGTCCAGATGCAAAAGCGACAGACGCAGATCCAAATTACGCTGATATCTGGTGGCAAGTTGATTTCAATAATTTCGAATCCACACTCAAGGGAAAATCTCTAATTGAAAAATACAAAAAACCAATTGTAGAATTGCTCAAGAGAGAACTGCAAACACCTGCTGTAAACAACGCTGCATTAGTAGCCTTATTCGGAACTAACAACAAGGTAGCAGCGGCAGCAACGACAGCAGGTCGAACAGGTAACTTCAAACTAACTGAACTGGAAAATCTATTAGAACGATACGATATCCACATGGACGATCGCATGGATAAGATCAACATGGGTGTTGATGACAGTCAAGGAACTCGTGGGGACTGGGTATTGAAAAGAAATATCGCTAATAGTGGTGGCCGATCCTCAGATGGTAAGTTCCAAGTGATGTTTATGAGAAAAACAGGTTTGACTACCTATCCATCAGCAGGTCCAAAGACCGTTAAGTTAAACTATTCGTTGGCAAATGAGTAGTAGTTAGTAGCACAGTGGTAGTAGATATGTCACAACTAATTTGTAAGGTGGACACTTGTGAACGACCTTTGAAAGGTAACACAGGTTACTGCCATCAGTGTTACGACAATCGATGCCGTTGGTTAAAATCAGGCAAAGATCTCGAATTATGGTTACCTCGAAGGATTAAGTGGTTGTCACGCCCTCTTGCTTTTGAGAACTCTAACTTCCTTCCGCTTCCACAAGATCAGCGTGTTATCACCAGACAAGGAGGAGTCGTTGTTAATGATAAGCATGAGTGTCGCCGGTGCAAGGTGGAGAAGTTCATTGTTAATCCAACCTATCATCTCTGTGGTAACTGTGTGGGAAAAGAAATGTGGATCGGCAATCATTGTTTAATTTGCGATCACAAGTTTGATGGAAACAGGTCTGGTAGGTGGTTGACTGACAAGGCTAAACTCGTGTGCAACAACTGTGATAGCAAGATGAAGAAATACGTTCTGGATTCTAACGAACTGCGGAAGTTGCTATCTATTGATGTTTGTTCCATTTGCGATTGCGCTCTTAGTAATGGAAAGAGAGGAAGGCATATCGACCATGATCACGAAACAGGTCTGGTTAGAGGAGTTGTTTGTTGTAATTGTAATTTAGCAGAAGGGTATGTTAAAGCCATAGGTATCGATCCCATAACTTGGGCTAAAAGACTAATCTCTTATTTAGAAGGATGATGCAAGAAGGGCAAAAATCCAAATAGTAGAAGCGGGGATTAGAAACCAAGAGTATCGATGCCAACCAAGATCCATAATAAACCATGTGAAGTATGCGGTGGAGAAGCCGTCTGGAAAAGCAGGTTGAGTCCTATGGGTTTCATCAGGTCGGATCGAAGTTGTGGATACACTCGATGGCATTTTTATTACTACTGTCAGGAACACTTCCATGATGCTAACGAATCCTTATGGGCTCGCTTGAGTCCTTTCAAGATCGGAGCATGAGTATAAATAGTTGATGAGTATACTATTATTCATGCTTAATTGGTCTGGTCCAGTAGAAGGAGTCAATACTCCATTTCTTACTCGTAAAGAAAAAGCATGGATTACGACGATGCTATCTGATGCAGGACTCTTGGGTGAACACAATATAGAGTTGGAAGGGCACGGTTATGCAGATAATTGGCAAGATGCTGATAGTATGTCGCTGATCGCCAAAACCTTTAACAAGGACAGGAATCATAACGATACTGAATGGATCATGGTAGATACTTTTGGGGAAATGATGATGCACTCGGAAATCAGTTATCCTTTTGGTTTTACCCATAAGAGTAATTTGGCTCATGGTTACCGATCCGCAAAGGACGATCAAAAATCCTTTGAGGTCTTTAAAGGAACGATGATAGAAAACATAGAGGAAGAATTATACAACCGATCTCACGAGTTCTTTGGAGTAGACGCTTACAAGGTATTCCGAATAACTCCTGATGCTCTGATTATTAAAGAGGTTTCAGCAGGTAGAGATATGGAGCGAGACGGTGATGGAGGTTATGACTATGGTGGATGGCTTCACTGGAACACGGATCTGGATTGGAACAAGGTATATGTAGAGGCAGAAGAATGATGCTAAATTATACTACCCTTCCCAAGTGGGTGTCATCTCGGTTATGGCAAGATGCTTTAGAACAGTCGGGGTTATTGGGAACATATTTTATGGAATGGGATGATCAGGGTTATATTACCAATGCTAAGTTACTCAAATCTCATGAGAATAAAATCATAGAGAAGCCATGGTTTCCTACCCCTCAGTTTAGATACAGTTTCCGCACCAATGATTCTGGAGATTTGCTGGTGATGCTACGAGATGCTGTTAATGCCAGTGCAGGGACGGATGGACCCATAGAGAACTTTGATCACTCCTACCTATGGCACTATGATACCGAAGATATTTATGATATCGTAAATAATTGGGAAAAGTTAGTAACCATTTATCACTCTACGGAAGCCAATGCTAATGATGCTATCCTCAACTCCATGATATCTGATCCAGATAAGAAACAAGGTGTTATCTTTAGTGTAGATTGGCGTGGCCCCGGTAATCAACAAAACAACGACCTCTTAGATGTGGGGAAGAAGCCGGGATGGTCCAATAAATCCGAGTATCCTCAATGGGATCACAAGGCACAGCCTTCGTTAGCATCCTTATTTGGTGCCGAGGTTTTCGGGGTTCAACGACATGATGCTGATCGAGCAGGATTACATTACGATCTCAGATTGGAAAGAAATGGTGTCTTAAGGTCATGGAGTATACCTAAAGGGATGCCTACTACCAAACAACACTTGGCTATCGCTACCTCAGATCATCAAATGTCATGGTTAGATTTCGAAGGCGATATTCCTAAAGGCAGTTATGGTGCTGGTAATGTTAAGTTGGATAACAAAGATACCTTCGATACTATATCATACAGCCCCAAGAAATGGGTGTTTTACGTTAACGGTGGGAAATACAAAGGCAAGTATACTTTGATCCATTGGCAAGAAAACAAATGGCTGATTCGTCGAAACAAGGATCAGAACAAATAAAGTAATAACGCCCAGATGGCCATGACAACACATAACCCCATAATGGTTTGATTGTCTGAGAATGGCTGATCGTCGGAAGGCATGATAAATATAGTCCAACTCAACTATAAATAATTATGGAATAAGAAGTGGTGCCGCCTCTACTTGCGCCCACAAGCAGAAGCACAGGCTCCCTTTCCCCAGAGGTTCGATGAGCCTCGGAGCCTTAAGCACCAATAGATAGTGTGTGCGTTCACCTATTTATATCTTTACTCGTGTGCTGCTAAATAGCCCACAGGACGCTTATCCAAGAGAATATACTTACCATCGGAGAGACGTCCAACGATTCCTTTGACGACATAAGGTCTTAACATCCCTGCTACCTGTCTTACACTACCACGATACTCCCATCTTCCCATAGCATAAGCGATCTCTTTACCAAACAGAGGTCCACGCTGAGACAAGGTCTTTAAGATACCCCAACGAGGCTTAACCTTTCTACGGCTACGACACATGGTAAAATAACAATCCCGAGAACAGAACCTTCCCGATCCTCCTTGTGCTTCCTTATAGGTTACTTTGGTTATTTCTCCGCAATAATCACAGGGGTGATCAATCTTAGGGAATACCTTGATGCCTTTATGGTGTTTGCTGGGCGAGGCTCGGACTTTAACGCCATCGAGTTGGGTATAGAACAGACGGCAATAATAAGAACAGAAATCGCCTGCGGCAGTATCATCCTCTGAGAAATCATTAGATCCTACGGTATATCCACCGCAAGGACACAGTTTGCCATCGATATGGGCACCCATGAAATCTACTGGGAGTGACGACCTACTTATAGATGTCTGTCCAAAGGTATATATAGGTGGCACCCAAGGTTTCTATTATGGCACTTGAACCAACAACAATGTATGTATTAACGACAGTGGGCGGATATCTCGCTGGTGCAGCCACTTCATGGTGGGTGCAGAATCGTGGCAACGTGGTAGAGTCTCTCCAAGACGCTGCTGCTGACGCTATCGATACGATTGAAGAAAAAACTGGTATTGATATTCCCGATTCGATCGAGGACGCTATCGATGAAGCAGTAGAAGATGTAGTTGAGAAGGCAGAAGACGCTGTGGAAGACGCTGCGGATGCTGCGGAAGAAGCCATTGACGCTGGAGATTTGGAAGCCGCTGCCGAAGCAGTTAAGGACTCTCTATCTGATTCTCTTGATGTTGCTCTTGATGACCTCGAAGATCTTACTGTTGCTGGACTAAAAGAACGTCTGGTAGAACTTGGCTTGCCAACTAAAGGCCGTAAAGCCGACTTGATTGCTCGCATCACAGAATACGTCGAGGGATCTCAATGAACTGGAAATCTCTTGGATTTTACTCCTGTCTGGCATCGGTTCTCGGATCGATAGGCATCTTCTTTGGACAAGGAAACGAGATGTTGGGTGTCTTTGTGGGTCTCTGGGCTCCAACCCTGCTCTTGCTTTCTGATCGAATTGAAGAGATTCTCAACGAATGAGATTGGCTTTCCAAGCAGCACACACCCAGTTCGCACGAACTTCGGGATTGCCTGAAAACTTACCACATCGGTAGTTATTATCGACAAACATAACAAAGGCGCAGTTGCCACAATTACGAGATAAGTCTCCTTTTTGATAGGCTTGAGGTAGGGCTTCAGGGATTAAAGATCCATCTGGATAAGTATTCTTACGCATGGTTTCGCTTCCTAAGGATTAAGGGATCTATTCAACCATTTTTGTTCCATGGTTTGGGCTTCTCCATCTCCATCTGTCCATGTGGCATACCAATAGAAATCATAAGTAGTAAGGTTATCATGAGTAAAATTAGTGAGTGTCATGATCCTGACATCATCCTCATAGCCTTGGATATAACAGACGGTTTGCACCCAAATCAAGGGTTGGGCACTGGAATTACTGGAGTTAACGTCATAGACTAAGAATTGCACGGTGACGTTGTAGCCATCTAAATCATTGGTTGAAGTTCCACAATCCAAATCAAAGGCCACTTGAGCATGAGTGCTGTTAGTGCCGATCTGAATATCGAAGAGATTGATTTCACAGATTTCAGGCTCTGGTTCTACAATATCAATACCCCACATAAAGATTTGTTCTACTATCTGATCACCTTCCATGTTGTAAGCAGTAACTACTGGTGTCCAACTGTTGCCGATAGCAACACCATCAAAGGTATGGGTAAAGTCCTCGGGTTGGGTTGGATCGTCTAATTCCCAAGAATAACTATAATTAACTGGTTGGCCGGGTTGTTTCAACCATAAATCTATCTCTACTCCGTCGGTGCAGCCTGAATTGGGAACTACTCTAAAGGCTATCAAAATAGCATCCTGTTCGGCATCTTCGGCTACATGGCCACGATAATGATTGATGATTTCTACATCGCAAGGCTCATCAGAATAAGATACTGTGATCCAATCAGTTTCCTCCTCGGTCATAATGCCTTGTTGGAATTGACTAAGGCTTAC
>Ga0315315_10005707_pt1 | contig 11492 bp, 8 predicted proteins | sample M140m3416metaG_FD_203699 | JGI IMG/M metagenome (GOLD analysis project Ga0315315, IMG submission 203699) | Ammonia-oxidizing marine archaeal communities from Monterey Bay, California, United States - M1 40m 3416 | ecosystem: Environmental > Aquatic > Marine > Intertidal zone | place: USA... | reverse complement strand
TTTTTTTGTGTAGGTGCCTATCGGCAGCACTTTCGCGGCAAAAGTGGCCTCTTATGGTACGGCTTCCACCTTCCCAAGATTTGCTTTGGTGGGCAGAATACGGGATTGTGAGCTGATCTCTGCTGAAGGCAGAATCGGCCAAAGGCTGCGTCGCAGCCTTGCTTTGCCTCATCCCCGCTAGAACTGGGACTGATCGTGGAACGTCGTCTGATCACGTTCATCGTCGCTTCATCGGTGTTCTTCTTCGCCTATATCACCCTCCGGTCCTGGCTGGGTGTTCCACCTGTGAAGCCCGATCCTGCCGTTGCTGCGGTACCCGCTGAGGACCTGCAGGTACCTCCGGTCGGTGGTGCAAACCCCGTTTCACCCGATAGTCAGAAGGGTGACCAGCAGACGGGAGAAGACGCCACTGCGGTGACCCCTGAAATCAAGCGACCAGAAAATACGGAATGGTTGACCGTCGGATCCATGGATCCGACGAAGGGTTATTACATGTTGGTGACTTTGTGCAGCAAAGGTGCTGGCGTAGAAAGGGTTGAGCTCACGGAGCGTGGTAGCGATGGCGCGTTAAAGTATCGCCGCGTTGATGTGACCAGTGGCTATCTTGGATATTTTGCCGGCAGCGAGCTAGAAGACGCCGATGGTGTGCTTGTCAATGTTGTGGGTCCCGGGACGCCTGCTGCCACCGCAGGTGTCCAAGTTGGGGACGTCATCGTTGGTATCAATGGGGTGGCGGTCGCATCTCGCGACGATCTCGTGTCGATTTTGTCGGATACGAGGCCGGGAGATAAGGTAGATGTCGAGGTGACTCGGGCCGCGAAAACAGAAAGTCTGGCTGCCGAGTTAAGTGAGCACCCGCTTGATCTCATGCGTCTGGCGAAAGATGGAGGGCCGGATCAGGTCAAGGGTAACCTGACACGATTATCTTGCCTGTTGACTTTGGCCAAAGTCAATGACAAGCGAATTGGTGACAGCAATGTTGCAATGCGTGGCCTCACTAATCCCATGGATTTGAATTGGGACGTGACCAAAGAATCGGGAGGAGCATCCTTCTCTGTTGAACTCAGTAAGGCAGAGATGGCGGTGGTCGGCGGTGATGCTCTGCGAATCAGTCGCAGTTACCAGCTGCCCGAGAAGTCTTATGCTTTGGACCTGGGAGTTCAGGTTGATAATTTAGGGACGACCAAGCAGGACATCGGTGTCAGGCTGGAAGGTGCTAACGGGATCAGTCTTGAGGGTTGGTGGTACAGCACGAAAATCAGCCCTAACTGGGGTGGCGCCGCTGCTCGTGACATCGTTTACAAAACGAAGACATCGGGCCACGTGCTCGTCAGCGGCTTTGAATTACTCAAGGCTGCAAAAGGCGAGGAACGAAGTGACGCTGATCCGGCACTACCACGTTTCGGAATGACTCCGCTGCTTTTCGCGGATGATGGTGCCGACGACAGTCGAGACCTGAGCTATGTCGGTGTTGATTCACAGTATTTCACCGTCGCGTTTGTTCCGGCCCAAGGTCAAGCTTCTTTGACTACGCTCGATCGGGGTGGAGCAGGTATCGCTTCAAATCCTGCCGCGATCATCAAACACCAGGAACGCGCGGTCAATTCAACTTTTTATGTGGACACTCTAAGCAAGTCGTTGGAGCCCGGCGGTTCGATGCGGCAGGACCTTAGATTGTTTGCAGGTCCCAAGTACACTTCCCTGCTTACTGAGTATGGATTGCAGGATTGCATTTATTACGGATGGTTTTCAGCAATCGCAAAGTTCTTGGGTGGGCTTCTGCATGGCTTGTCAGCCGTTGGCAATTACGCCCTCGCGATCATCCTGCTTACCTTGCTTGTTCGCGGGTGTATGTTCCCGTTAAGCAGAAAAGCCGCTGTCAACGCGCAAAGAATGCAGGAGTTGGCACCGGAGATGAAAAAGATCAATGAGAAGTACAAAGATGACATGGAGGGGAAACTCAAGGCTCAAAGGGAATTGCAGCAACGTGTGGGGCTCAATCCGCTAGCCGGTTGCCTGCCGATGTTCATTCAACTCCCGATCTTCTTGGGGCTGTATCGAACGCTCTCTGTAAACATTGAAATGAGGCAACAGCCCGCGTTGAGTTTCAGCGACTGGGCATCGAACCTCGCTGGCCCTGACAAGCTTGCCTACTGGGGAGATTGGTTATGGGAATATCTCTCAGGGCGGGGAACGGGTTGGCTCGGGCCCTACTTCAATGTGCTGCCGGTTATCGTTGTGGTCCTGTACCTGACACAGCAAAAACTCTTCATGCCTCCTGCAACTGATGAGCAGACAGCACTCACGCAGAAAATGATGAGCGTGATGACTCTGATGATGGGCTTGTTTTTCTTCCGCGTTCCAGCGGGACTGTGTATCTACTTCATTACCAGTAGTGCTTGGGGAATCTGTGAGCGAATCATTGTCAAAAGAACGCTTCCAAGCAAGAAGCACTTTGATTTGGCTGGATTGGAGGGCGGTAAGAAGGCGGCGCCGGTTAAGTCTCAGTCGTTGGCTGAGCGGATTCGAAGCCAAGTTGCAAAGCCAGAGCCGACCTTTGAAAAACCGAGCAAGCGAAAACGCCCGGGTGGTAAGAAAAAATAGTGTGCCTGCCGGAATCGTTGGACAATAGTGATTCAGCGACGAAGGGGACACTCGATCTAAATGTAGAACATGCTCGCGTCGCCCTGCTGGGCACGCTCGACAAGGCCACTCAATGTGGCTTGTCCAAGGAGCCGGCGTGAGGCTTCAGCAGCATCATCCCATTGCTCTTGAAGCATCGCGGCGATGGGGGTCCTGTTGGCCTCCGTGCGACAACCGGTTTCTTGAGAGCCAATGGCTTCTGCAATGTCCAAGAGTGTGATGGTGGCAGGATCAACTGAAAGTCGGTATCCACCTTGGCTGCCACGAATACTTTGGACCCATCCCAAAGCGCGGAGGCTGCGCAGAATCTGAACCAAAAAAGGTCCAGGAACGCCGTGTCGATCTGTGATTTCGCGGATCGCCACCGGCGACCCTTCATCGTTTTGGATCGCTAGTTCCAGCATTGCAACGCAGGCGTAATGAACGCGGGCGGAGATGACCATCGTATTTCTCCACGGCTCAGGAAGAATGGAGCCCGCACTCGGTTTTCTTGAACCCGCTCCACCGGCCAGCCCTTTCATCTTCACCAGGTAAGACTGCGCGAGTGCATGGGAAGCAGCCCACACTCGGATAGCCTTGATCGTGAAGCGGGTTGTACGGGATGTTTTCACTGGCGATCAATGACCAGACATCCTTCTTGGTCCAGTTCGCCAAAGGGCTGATCTTTACAAGTTGAAACTTGCGGTCCCAGCCGACGATCGGCGCTGTCGCGCGGTCAGCGCTCTGGTCTCGACGAATCGCACTCGCCCAAGCGTGATGACCCTTGGCTGATTCGTGCAGCACTTTTAGCTTTCGATCGAAGCAGCACTGGTTTGGATTTGATTTGTAAACTGGCCCGCCGTTGGCTGACTCGTATTCGGCAACTGTCAGGTCAGGCAGCTTGTACTCGACTTCGATGCCGTACTTCTCTTTTACTCGCTCACGCAGTTCAAGCGTTTCCTTGAACTGATAGCCCGTATCCAGATTGAAAATTGGAGTGTCAGGGGCAACGTCAGCGAGCATGTGGATGATGGTCATGCCCTCCGGACCGAACGCAGTAGCCATCGTGAATTTGGGAGCGAAACGCTCAACTGCCCATTTCAGAATCTGCTTTGGCGTGGCTGTTTCCAGAGCTTGGCTTTCCCGTTCCAACTCTTCGAGGAGTTCATCGGTAGGACACAGGGGCGGTGTGGCAGCAAGGGCACCCCTTGGTTCATCCGAGTTGGGTGCGAGAACCTTTAACGGTGCAGCAGATTTTGCCTTGGGATCTGGCTTAGCAGAGTCACCCGGTGGTACGGGAGCGTTCATCAGTGGTTTTGGCCGTGCGGACATGGCGGGAAATTTATTGGAAAGCGTGCGTTTCTCGATATGCTATAAATATGATCTCTTTAGTCAAGTATCTATCGTCTGCTGGCAAGTCTCAGATGAACGATTTTAACGATAACACGACTATTTGAGTCGTTTGACCGGGATTTATTGGCCCGATCTGAAGCGGAACCGGCTAGAGTACCGATGGGGAAACACAGGTGGTCGAGTTTGAATCGCCCTGTCGACGTTTGGAAACGAGGTCAGGGAAAGCCGTTCAGAGAGGGAATTTGTGATGATCAACCGGCTCTTCTTTATCGTTGTGGTCGCTGGAGTTTTGGGCAGTCATATTCTGGGACTTGCCGATCAATCCGTCAGTGCTGATACCGTGGAAATATCTGGCGGTGGCCATTTGACTGGCGATGCGAGTCGTAAGCCCGACTCGGTGATCGTCCGAGTGGACGATGAAATTCATGTGGCGTTACCGGCCAGTCGTGTGCGAAGGGTCGTCGATTCGGATGAACTGGCTGCGTACCGAACGCGGGCGACCAAAGCAGGTGAAGATGCGGAAGCACATTACGAGTTAGCAGTTTGGTGCGTCACTGGCAGCAACGTGCCGGGGGACTCAAGGCATTATCGTGCTCACCATTTGCAGCGCGCGATCACCCTTGACCCTGAGCATGCGAAGGCTCGTGCTGGTCTGGGATTCAAAAAGCAGAATGGGAAGTGGGTCCGTACGTCAGACTTGATGCGTGGGCGGGGAATGATTTCCCGAGCTGGTAGGTGGGAGTTACCAGAGTCTGTTGCCATTGAAGATTTTCAACAAGACACCGACGTGAATGCAAAGAAGTGGATCAAAGAGGTCAAGCGTCTTGTCGCATTAGTGCTTCGTAATACAAAAAAATCACCTGAGGCATTGGTTGCGCTACAGGCGATCGAAGATCCACTCGCGTCAAACGCGATCGCTGACCAACTAATTGATTCACGAGAGCGGGGAGCTCAGAGCCGAAGTATGCGAATGTTGTGGGTCAGATTGCTGGGGAAGTTTCGTAATTCGGTGTCGGTGAAGGCGCTGGTCGAAGCTGGTTTGATGGAAGATGACGACGTGATACGGGAAGCAGCGTTGGATCAGTTAGTAAAATATGGCGCGGGTTCAGCAGTTGCGACTTATTTGCCGTGTCTTACAAAAAATGACAACGTGTTGGTGAATCGGGCCGCTCGCGGGCTGGCTTGGTTTCCTGACTCAGAGCTTGCAATGAGCTACGTGGATGCACTTGTGACTAGCCACAAGACTGAGCAAGCTCCCAGTTCAGCAATTAACGCGGGGTTCGGAGATGGCGGTGGTGGGTTGCAGACCGGAGGCAAGAAGAAGGTCTTCGTGCTAACACGTAAAAACCCCGCTGTTTTAGCGCTGCTTCAGGCGATTGAGCCGGGCGTAGATTACGGATACGACGAGCAGCGTTGGCGGGAATACTTCGCGAATAAAAGGTCGGCTTTCAGTGGTGACTTGCGACGCGACCTTTGATTGTTGCTGCAAGTTGATTGATCTGTATTGTTGATCCGCGTCCCTTCACCACCTCATTGCAAGGCTTCGATTGCCTTGACCACTGCCTTTTCGTTGACATCACTCACCAACTGAACAGAACCCAGGTGCGTTGGAAGGATAAACCGCAGCTTTCCATGAGCGACTTTTTTGTCACGCATCATGACAGGTAGCATCGCGACCGGGTCAGCCTCTGCAAGGCGAGTAGGAAGTTGGCATGCACTAAGTAATTCGGTTTGACGCTTCAGAAGTGCTTCTTCTGCTAGCCCCAGATCGATTGCGAGTTTGGCCGCCATTTGCATTCCAATGGAAACTGCCTCTCCGTGTAGAAGCTTTCCATATCCTGCAGTTGCTTCGATCGCGTGTGCAAACGTATGCCCGTAATTAAGGATGGCGCGTCGACCGCTGGTTTCACGTTCGTCTTCACCAACGACATGAGCTTTACACTCACAACTGACTTGAATCGCGTGGCGTAACGCCGCATTGTCGCGTGAGACAAGAGACTGCGCGTTGAGTTCCAACCACGAAAAGAAATCGGCATCTTCAATGACACCGTATTTGACCACCTCGGCTAATCCGCTGAGAAAACTTCTCTCTGGCAATGTTGAAAGAACTTCGGTGTCGATCAGAACCAGACTCGGTTGCCAGAAGGCACCTACCATGTTTTTCGCGCCGGGCAGGTTGATTCCTGTCTTGCCACCGACACTGCTATCAACCATAGCAAGAAGCGTTGTAGGAACCTGAACAAAACGAATTCCACGAGTGAAAGACGCGGCGACGTAACCCGCCAAATCACCAATCACTCCACCGCCGACAGCAACGATCACGCTGCGCCGATCACCACCTTCTGCCAGTACCCACGTCAGCAGCCGTTCGAATTCTGCAATCGATTTACTTGGCTCTCCGGAGGCTACTGTTTGCCGGCTGATTCGAATCTGCTTCCGTCCTGTGCTAAGACCGTCGTAAATCTTATTTGCCCAAGCTTCATCGACTGCAGCATCGGCAATCAAAATGGCATGTGAAAGATCGGGGATTGTCTGCTGAATTCGATTCGCAGCGTCCGCCATGAGTCCGCTGGTGATATCGATTTGGTAACTGCGGTCATCCAAGGGCACATGAACTATGGATGAGGGGGCCCCTTGCGGTGACGGTATCATACTTATGCCTTAACTGCCTACTTGCTCTTATGCCTGCCAGACCAGACAACTTACTCCATGAATAACAATCCGAGCGATACCGACACCCATTCGAATTCTCCGGCAACGTCGGCACTGGCAGCATCGGACGTTAGCCCTGATGCGTCGACTGGGGCGGATTTGCATCTCGATAAGTATTCGGATCCACGTGCAAAGATTACCAGATCTGGCGTTTTGCTCGGGCTAGGTGTCTTAATTCTTGGCATTTGCGGGTCTGCCCTTAGTATTTACGCTCGAAAAACAAAACTTGACCAGACAACCAAGTTCTGGGGCCCCGAGACAATTACGGCGTTGCAACTGGCCGAGAAAATCGAACTCAGGCCAATTGGCTCAAGTAATTTTGATCCGGTCGATCTGTCTGGAACACCGAGTCTTGGGCACCTGAGGCATGCGTTGCTCGATGATCGAGGCTTTGACTGGAACACCGAAAGTTCGGGTGCTGCCGCTGACATGTGTCAGAAACCGCCCAAAGAGGGTGCGGTTAGTTGCGTTCGGTTACGGTTTACCGATCCCACCGCGAAACGGATTGGAACGATCGATCTGGACTTGGACCTTGTGGGAGGCTGGGTTGGGCCAAGTGATGGCTCGAAACGCGTTCAAGCGACAGAGTGGGTTAGGCCTAAGCTTACAAACTATTTCCAAATGATCGTCAACGTTGAACGGCTGCGCTACGACCAACGAGAATAGGCGTAAGAATAGCCAGATTAGGGGGGCGGGGCGGTATGCTGAGGTGTCTTTAACCCGTCTTTTGCGACAGGTCGAAAGATTGAGTACATCCCACGGAGTCATGCGTTGGATTATAGGGGTAGGACTGCCTAAATCGCTCGAGTAGGGGTAGCTCATTCCCACTAACCCGGTTTAATTGCGAAAGCGTCGGCGCAATTCGGCTATAATCCAATCGGGTACTTTTCCTTTTGCTCGTCTAATTAACGGTGTTCAGCGGTGGGTTTCTGTATGCACAGATGATCCCGAGCGACCAATACGACACCTCGGAGAGATTGATGATGCCAGCACTCAGCCAACAGCTTGCTTTTCTTCCACTTGCGCAGGGAAATGACGCAGTCGACGAACTCGCAAGTACAGCACTTTACGGTGGGATCGCGGCACTTGCGATCTTTGCTGTGCTAGGGGCAGTGTTAGGCTTAGTCACGATTGCAGGCATCTGGGCGACCTTTAACAAGGCTGGTATCGCTGGCTGGAAGTCGCTGATCCCGATTTACAACCAAGTCTTGCTGCTGCAAATTGCCAACAAGCCAACTTGGTGGCTGGTACTCTTTTTTGTCCCTCTTGTGAATCTTGCTGTAGTCATCTTGGTCTCGATCGACGTTGCAAAGCGTTTTGGTCGGGGGCCCGGATTTGGACTCGGTTTGGGGTGTCTGCCGTTTGTCTTCTACCCAATTCTTGGATTGGGTGCATCACAATTTGAAGATGCGTTGATGATTGCTGCAGATGAACCGGACGCGATTGGATCCGAGGCTGAACCATTGGAGATTGCGGAAGGTTTTGAGGGTGAAGAGCATGAGGACGAGGATGGGCTCGAAGACAACGTTGACGAGGCCGACTTGCAACGCAAGTTTCTTGTTTTCCAGGCAACACCCGCATGGTTGGTGAGCACACTGGTTCACGTGATCATTCTCTTGATTCTAGGCTTGGTAACGATCGCTGATCCCACGCAAATTGTGAATGTGCTGTCGGCTAGCAGTTCGACAGATGATGGACCAGAGATGGAGGAATTTGCGATAGAGCAAATTGATGATAGTGATCTCTCTGAGATGGAGGAGGAGTCGGAACCTGTCGATGTCACCGAAAATATAGAGATGACTGAACCAGTTGAGGTGGAGCCCATGGAGGTAGCCGCTGTTGAACTGGACGTGGCGGACCTGCAGTCTGATATGGCTCCCACTGCTGCATCACTTCAAACGTTGGCGTCCATGACTGCCCAGCCAATGGGCAGTCGTAGTTCCGATATGAAAAAGAAGATGCTTCGTGATTACGGTGGAACACCCTCGAGTGAAGCAGCGGTAACAGAGGCATTGAAGTGGTTCTCACGCCACCAAATGCCGAATGGTGGTTGGACTTATCAGCATGATCTTGTTTGCAAAGGCCGCTGCAAGGATGGGTGCGATGCAAGTTACAACAAATCTTATAATGCTGCGACGGCGATGGCGTTACTGCCATTCCTTGGAGCTGGACAAACGCAACTTAGCGGAGAGTTCAGGCAGAATGTCAAGCTCGGTCTGTTCTTCCTGATGAAGAACGGGAAGCAAGGAAAGAAAAATGGTCTGCCCGTTTTGGATCTGCGGGACGGAAAAGGCAACATGTACTCACATGGACTAGCCGCCATCGCTCTTTGCGAAGCTTACGCGATGACGGAAGATCGAGCCTTGCTGCCGTACGCACAAGCGTCATTGAACTTTATCATTACCGCTCAATGTAGCGATGGGGGATGGCGATACTCACCAAATGGGACAGGTGGCGGTGACACCTCTGTGGTCGGATGGCAGCTGATGGCCCTCAAAAGCGGATACATGGGGCACCTCGCAGTACCGCCTCAAACAATTCAAGGTTCCATGCTGTTCCTGGATAAGGTTCAGTCAAACGGCGGAGCTGTTTACGGATACACCGGACCGGTACCCAAGTTCCGTCCAGCGACCAGTGCTGTCGGATTGCTGTGTCGAATGTACACCGGGTGGGATAAGAAACATCCGGGAATCATTGCCGGGGTCAAAGAGCTCAGTAAGCATGGTGTCAGTAAGAATGACTTCTATTACAACTACTACGCTGCTCAGGTCCTGAGACAGTATGGTGGTGTCGAATGGGACAAGTTCAATGTCGAGATGCGTGACTATCTGGTTGCATCTCAGGCACAGGAAGGGGGGGCGAAGGGCAGTTGGTACGTGAAGGGTGGACACACTTCGAATGCTGGCCGGCTTTGCATTACTTCCTTCGCAACGATGATGTTGGAGGTCTACTACCGCCACATGCCGTTGTATGCAGAAGCTGCCGGCGAAGAGGACTTCCCTCTCTAAGCGTGTCGCTGACAGTCACTCGGCGAGTTTGATGCAGGTCTGCTCGTGAATGTTCTCTTGAAGACGTCTGTCTGCTTTTGATCAGACGGGCACCTCGCAGCGAAACGCCACGCGGTATTGCCGGTGTGCAGTGGGTTCGCAGTTCCGGCGGTTTGCAAAGTGTTGGTCAGTGACCAGGTGTCTCAACCGCTACCTTCGAATTGACTGGTCGTCGATCTCGGTTGCACTGAATTTGCGTGAGGCATTTAGGCTACCGGCTCACCATGTGCAGTGTCGCGTGTGCTCAGCAATATCCGTAGTGAATGCTATTTCGGTGATCTGAAGTCGATCGGTGCAGTGCGAATCTGAAAATTGTATTGCAGCTACCGGGGCAGCTGTATCTTGCACTGATGCGATAGCTGGTTCATTGAAAAATCCGCCATTCTTCGGCGGAGAATTCTTATGGAATGCCAGGTAAAACATGGCCTGGGTGGGGCATCCCCGGGCATGTCCGGCGTGTAGTCTCCATTGCCCCCATTTTCTCAAGAGACTATCAACCGCCGAAAACCAGTCGGTCGCATGAACAGTTTCTTCTAAATTCTCGATGCATCGGTGAGCTTTGATCATGTTCACGGGAATGATGCCATCCTTGTAGGTCGGTCACGCTTACTATCCAGTCGGTGTGTTCATTGCTGAATTGCAGAAGCGTTCTGGTTCAGGTGATGAATTTTGGCGTGCACGATCACAGAAGCGATTTAAAAGACTGGAATCACTTGTGACTCCAGTTCTGTGCAACGATGAATGCATGCTAAGCGTGCAGGAGTGTCACTTTTGGAATCTGCAACTTGATGCAAGCTGCCGAGAAGTTCAGGTGACGAATTGACAAAGTCAGTTCAGCTCAGCTGGGTAGCAAAACGCAATCGGCTTGTTTTGAGCAGTTCTTTTGCTTGCCCTGTTTGTTGTTTCCTAACATCTTTCCTCGAGTTGCGCCAAAATCCGCAAGATTGTGGGCCCTGATACATATGTGAGCCAAGAAAATGGCTCGACATCTGCGTCCTTACCTCTCGTACCTCGGGGAAAATAATGAGTGAATACACGATTGAAGATTTTGTAAACCAAAGCTGTCAGCAAGATCGAGGTGAGGGAGTCTTTGAGCTGGAGACCCCACGAATGCTGGAATTGAATCTTAACGGTTCGATTTGGACAAAAATGGGGGCGATGGTTTCCTATCGGGGCGATGTTCGATTCACTCGTGAGGGAATCATGGATCGCGGCGTTGGAAATTTGCTCAAGAAGGCGGTGTCGGGCGAGGGGGCGCGGCTGACCAAGGCAGAGGGAAAGGGGCAGGTCTATCTTGCAGATGCCGGAAAGAAAATTACCATCATCCGGTTGCAGGGAGAGTCCATTTCTATCAACGGCAGTGACTTGTTGGCGTTTGAGCCATCGATTCAGTTCGACATCAAAATGTTGAAAAAGGTATCGGGAATGCTGAGTGGAGGTTTATTCAATGTACACCTCACAGGTTCCGGAATGGTTGCGTTTACTACGCACTATGATCCCGTCACTTTGTTGGTTACGCCAGACAACCCCGTGATCACCGACCCCAACGCGACAGTGGCCTGGTCAGGAAATTTGGAGCCAAAAATCAGAACGGACATTTCATTCAAAACTTTTCTAGGCCGCGGTAGTGGAGAGTCGATTCAGACTGAATTCAATGGGAATGGGTTTGTCGTCATCCAGCCCTATGAGGAAGTTACGTTTCAAGCGAGCTGATTTGCGAGTTTGAGCATTGATCGGCAGTTGCATTGATCGGCAGTT
>Ga0315315_10005706_pt1 | contig 11493 bp, 8 predicted proteins | sample M140m3416metaG_FD_203699 | JGI IMG/M metagenome (GOLD analysis project Ga0315315, IMG submission 203699) | Ammonia-oxidizing marine archaeal communities from Monterey Bay, California, United States - M1 40m 3416 | ecosystem: Environmental > Aquatic > Marine > Intertidal zone | place: USA... | reverse complement strand
TTTGATTCACCGTCTTTTGATTCACCGTCTTTTGATTCACCGTCTTTTGATTCACCGTCTTTTGATTCACCGTCTTTGGATTCACCGTCTTTGGATTCGCCGTCTTTTGATTCGCCGTCTTTGGATTCGCCATCCTTTGACTCGCCGTCTTTTGATTCACCGTCTTTGGATTCACCGTCTTTTGATTCGCCGTCTTTGGATTCGCCATCCTTTGACTCGCCAGACTCGCCTGAGTTTTCATCCTGCAGCCGGTCCTTCAATTCCTCGCTTCGATCCGTGACTGATTTCTGTTCACCTTTGACTTCATTGAGATCAGCGCCGTTTTCGGTCCTGGCGCGGGCACTACGCTGGTTGTTCAGATTTCTCTTCAGGTCTTTGATCAGTTTTGTATATCGTTCTTTTTCGTCACGAATTCGTTTTGAACGATCTTCGCTGAGTAGCAGTTTCAGCAGGTCGCCAAGTTCTTTGGTGGCTGCCTCCTGGTTTTCTACTGCCTTCTGAAACTCCTGGGTTTTCAAAGAAGCTGACGCGAGTTTCAGTTTTTCGAGAACGAACTTGTCCCGCGATTGCTTTGCGGCGCGTCGCAGTAGTGCAGAACGCTCAGGGTTCTCCGTCGATTCAACTTCTGCAAGCCGTAGTAGCAATTCCTCCAGACGCTCGTATCGTTTGGTGACGCTCTGTTGTTTCGCCGCTAACGTTTCCAAGTCGTCAGCGGTCGCCATTTGAGGTTGAATCGAGTGCCCGAGGGTGAACGCCAAAAGCGTGAGGGCGATCAGCAAATGTTTCGATATCATTTCAGGCCGACTGTGCGAGCGGTTGGGTGCGGCGGATGCGTTAGGCAAGTGTTCGGTAGTCATGCAACTTGTCCTCGGTGATTGTCCATATCCTGTGACAACAGCGTTTTTGATGATCGTTCTGGTTGTCATTGCAGTCGATGTTGTGTTGAGTACGCGTTAGTCGGGGCTGGTAGCGAGATCTCGACTATTTGAACAGGTCAAGAACTTGCTTTTTGCGTTCTTCCTTAGTGTCGTCAGTAAGGTCTGATTGGTCATCCATCAGTTGACGGACGAGGTCAAGAACTTCGTTGTACGTTTCCAGATCGAGCATTTTTTCGAGGATGGCGTTCAATTCGAGAATGACCTGTTCGGCCGTGCTGACTGCTTCTGCCGTGCGTGCAATGCCCTGCTCAGGGTCTCCCACTACACTCTCGACCTCTTTGATTTGAGCGCGGAGGGTAGCGAGTGCGCCAGCGACTGTTGCTTTGATTGGGTCACGTACACCGGTCGCGATCCTCTCGCTGCGGTCAACTGAATCCACACGATTGTTCTGCATCTCCAAAAGAATATCTTCGAGTGACAATGCGATCCCCAGTAACTCTTCTGAGGTTTTGTTTGCTTGGAGCCCGCCTTGTTGTGCTCTCAACCGACGAACTTGTACTGCTCTTCTGGTCGCGTCTTCGGTTGCGTTTTCGGCAAGGTCGAAACCGGTCCGTCGTAGCATCTCAAGCGTCTGACGGAGAGAAGTCATCTCGTCAATGGTCTGTTCAAGCCGGGAACGCAAACCAAGTTCTCTTCGCTCGAGAAGTGCAAGTAGCTGCTCGGGGGTGACAACTTCAAGCCGGAACACTTCGCTGCGAGTGATGTGCTCGCCTTCCAGATCGTAGCCGTCCATTGCTTCGCCAATGAGATTGACTGCTGTCCCAGGAACCAAATCGTTCAAGGTGTCGTTGTCCACCAACTCTTTCAGGTCGAGTACTGTGGCGGCTTCGCCATTTCGGTCGAGGGCGGGGGAGGTGGCGGCCGATCTGGTTTCAGCTTGTTGATCGGCATCGGCATCCGTCGTTGCCGCTGCTGGGGTTAGAGAAACAGTCAAATCGGTAACGCCGTAGTCGTCCTGAGCAGTGGCAGAAACAGGAAGTTTGGCTCGAGGTGTGATCGAGGTTCCAATGCCTTTGATTTCAATATCCAGCTCGGGTGGCTCGTCGAGAACGACGCCGAGAAAATAACGGAATGGTGCTTGAGCAGAGATGCCATTGGTGTCCTGCGGGACAATGCTGATGGTGCTCGCCGCACGAAAGTCAGGCAGGGTGAATCGCACCTCTTGCCGGTCTTGTGAATACTCCAACGCAATATCGTTATCGATGTTTTCGTCGGTCTTCAGTAGAACATCAACATCGCCAAGCGGGACACTGCTGCTGGCGACCAAGGTTATGTCGCTTCCCTCCCGTAAACGCAATCCGGACTGGTAGTCCGCCACCATGTCGGTTTGTCCGTCGTCTGCCGTGCGAAGGTAATCGGGGTATCTGATTTGCAGAGACATGTTTGTCAAAGCGGGGGGCTGAACGGCTTGGATACGGTAGTCGTCCAGGCGATCATCGAGTCCGCGAATGTCTAACGTCACGGACTCACTCAGAGCGGTCAGTGGTGATCCGTCAAGAATGAATTCCTGAAACCCATCCACAATGCGTCCCACGCGTCGCATGGTCGACTGGCCGCGCGTTCCCGAATCGGTTTGGTAGTAGACCGTGCATGCAACAGGTACTTCGGCACCGTCTGCACGCGCCCGGATCCGAAGCGTTCCGTTGCTGCCGCGGGGCAAGCTGATTGTTTTTCCGTCAAACTCAACGAGTTCGGGAGCGAGTGCTGTATCGTCTGACGTGGTGACGACCGGGAGCTCGATGCCCACCATTTGAATGTCGGCCCGGCGCGGCCATGGATCATCAGATAAAAGTGTAAGTCGAGAGGCTGCGAGTGCGAACGCTTGGGGACTGAGAATTAGAAAGACCAAGGCGGCTAAGCCAAGCGGTCCTGCAATGACAAGCTTGTGCAGTAAGGGCTGCAATCGAAACACGCGGTTGGGATCTACCTTGTCAATTTCAGCAGCGGCTTCAGCGTGAACGTGATCCAGTAATTTTCGTGAATGCGAATCGCCTGTTCGGCCAGCTTCGTTCAGTTGAACCGCTGTCACCAGGCGACCACCGAGGCTCGGATGATGTCGCTCGACCAATAACGCCAAACTGTCGTCCGGCAAAGGACGATGCAAACGTCCTGCAAGCATCTTGAACAACACTGCGAGCAGACCGGCCGCTACGACACCTAGGAGCAGTGTGCGTGCCAACCGCGGCATCTCGGTGCCGCCCAGTTGAACCGGCAAATAGTCCAGAGCCAATCCAAGCCAAAAAGCTGATAACACCAAAGCCAGAACAGCCAGCAGCGAATCGCATACGATGTAGCGTCGAATTCGACTCCGCAGCGTCTGGAGCAGCGAGTTCAGGCCGGGATCAAGATGTGGTTGGGAAGACATGCAGGAAAGGTCGGATTACAGTTGGTGCGAGCTGTGCGGGGCTAGGCCCACAATCATTTTCCTTTTATACCAGACACAAGGGCTCTGTAGCGGTTTGGGTACCCCCGGAACTCCATGCGAACGGCGACGTTTTTACCGAAGTTCAAACGCCGATCCCCCTATTCTCATTCATTAAGCGTGTTTACGGAATGACAAAATTCAGACCTTGCATCGATCTTCATGATGGGCAAGTCAAACAAATTGTTGGGGGTACGCTGCGGGACGACGCTTCGCCGGTCGAGAATTTCGTGTCATCGCGGCCACCAAGTTGGTTTGCAAGCAAATATGCGGCGGACGATTTGACCGGCGGCCATGTCATCAAATTGGGGCCCGGAAATGACGATGCCGCGATGGAAGCCTTGGCCGCATTTCCAGGTGGAATGCAAATTGGAGGCGGTATTTCCGCAGAAAATGCCCGTTATTGGCTCGATTGTGGGGCCAGTCACGTGATCATCACCTCGTGGCTCTTCAGTGCAGACGGCATCCTTTTAACGGATCGGTTGAAGCAGATTCGTGACGCCGTCGGGTCCCAGAGACTAGTAATCGACCTGAGTTGCCGGCGCGTCTCGCAAGATAGTGGGGATCCCGCCTGGTGCGTCGCGATGAATCGGTGGCAGAAGCTAACGAATGTTGCGGTCACTGAACAAACGTTGAGTATGTTGGCCGAGTTTGCGGCCGAGTTTCTAGTGCATGCGGCGGATGTTGAGGGGCTTTGTGGTGGGATTGATCGCGAATTGGTGGCCATGCTGGGGAGTTGGGGGCAATTGCCCATCACCTACGCAGGAGGTGCCGCGTCGATGGAAGATGTTCAATCGGTGGAAGCAGCCAGCCTAGGAAAAGTCGATGTCACCGTCGGTAGTGCGTTGGACATCTTTGGCGGACACGGCATGCGGTACGATGAGCTGGTCGATTGGAACGATCGAGCTTAGTTGCTCCAGACAAAGGGGCGTTGGCTTGAAACAGCCCGGATATGCACCACCGGCGACCTCTGATCTCCCCCGCGGACCGAATGACCGGATAGGAATTTCTGGGTCGCCCAAGACTGAGTCGCCCAAGACTGAGTCGCCCAAGACTGAGTCGCCCAAGACTGAGTCGCCCAAGGGAGAGCTTGCAGAGTTCATTCGCCGTCGTGGCCGGTGTCGCTTCGGAGGACATACTGCAACGAATCCTTGCAGCAATCGTCACAAATTGCGTTCATCACGTCTGGCAGCGTTTGGACTTCGTCAACTTGAATCGCATCGCGAAAGGCTGGCCGAGGCAGGACTGGCTGGACCGATGCGTGCTGAAAAGAAGCAGCCGACAAACCGGCTGGTTTCTGGAGCGTGTCCTCTGTGTTGGCTGGTTTTTCAATAACCGTGTTCATGCGGGCGTCTCGTGCTTAAGTTGTGGCTTGCTTGTCGTTTGGTTAAGCCAGCTGGTGCACGACGTCTTGCCGCATCCTGCCAGTTGCCGGGGATTATCCCAGCTTAAATCTAATGGTATTCGTACCAAATCCTAAACCCTCAGGAATTTATCTTGGTACTGAATACCCCAATCCGGGGCTCGGTGAGCATCCACTTCTTGAGAAATGCTACCCGACAGCACTTTGGTTCCAAATGGAACGCTCCGCACCTAAACCTTCCGCATTTGCAACACTCTAGGTGTGTTGTTTCACAAATGGCAACCAACACAACTCAAGGGGTGCTTGCGAACGTCTTTGGATTCCGTTGCAGAAACAGCTTAACGCCCGTCGGAAGTGTTGGCGAGCGTTCACAGCCCCTGTTTTCACAGATGTGACGCTCGTGTTGGACACTACGTGTCAGGAATTTGTAGCAATCCCCTCAAAAGGTGGGGCGGCTTCGGCATCAACCACTGGATCTGACGTATTCGTCGCACCGAGATGATCTGGCGGGCGGCAAAAGCGTAAGTGGGTAAAGTTGATCGTTCATTCCCTGATGAGGGAACAGAACGCACCGTACGGATCTAAAGGCGGTGCGTCATTACCTTTTGGAAGCCTGCTAGCTGCGTCACAGAACCGAGTATGACTGGATAGCACCAACCCTCTACAGCAGGAGAACCAGAGGAGCGCAATTTTTTCTTCTGAATTCTTGACGGCAGCTCGGCCCTCGGACAATCCGCAACGGATTTGGCAAGATAGGCAAAATATGAAGGTTTTTGCTCAAGTTGCCGATGAGAACACAATCGGCGGGTACATGCTGAGTTCTTGCCCGAACCGATCAAGGTCGAGGTGATTTCCGTTCCATGCTGTATTGCACAGTGAGAAGAGATTTAACGATGTGGTGGACAACAGATAATCGAGTGCAGCGTCAACCGGCTCGGTTCGTTGAGTCAATTCCACCGCAAAAACTCTTGCAAGCTCTGCCAACGCGAAAGGGCCAGAAACGGCGGCACTTGAAGCTGCCAATTAGCGCGGATCAGGCCGCGGCAAATCTTAGGCTTCAGGAATCTGGCGCAGATTGCAACGCTGAGGTGCCAAGGCTCAGGAAAGACATTCGTTCCTTGGAATCTGCACTTCTGAAGGTGGTCAGCCAAGCTGACGCCGCGAAGTGCTCGATCGACTCGTTGCAACGAGAAAAACACCAGCAGCTGCAAAAAATAGATCAGCTAGAGGCTGAGCTTCGCACTTTACATGCTGAAAATGAACACGCGCAACGAAGAAAACGCGAAGAGGGGGAGTGGCTAACGATCTCCGCTGATTTGGCGAACAGTCTCGGGCGTCACATAGCTAAGCAAGAACATGATGCTGAACAGCATGTTTCTGAGTTGAAGGAAGCTGTTGAGGAACTTAGTTCGGATAATCGGAACCTAAACAATCTGCTTGAATTAGCGAGCCAAGAAAACAGAATCTTCTCTGATGTGATTTGCGATATGGAATCACGTCAAGAGAGTGAACTGCACGAGGCACACGAGCAACTAAGGTTGTTGAAGAATCGCCTGAGCCAGGACGGAGCTGCCGATCGTTCGCAGGTTCAACAGTTGAATATCAGGATAGTTAGCCAAGCCGCACAAATCCGTTCATTGCAAAAACAGTTGGCAGACGCGCAAAGCAGCGATCCCTCGCACGAAATCGGATATGAAACGATCCTTGACGATCAGCCGATGTCTGAGAATGCCCCACGCACTGATTTGGGCACTGATTTGGACACTCAGTTGAATGAACGTCTGGAAAATAGCCTGCAGGCTGCACGCGTCGAACTTGACTCTGCAGTCCACGAGCTTAAGTATGCGAACGCCGAAGCAAACCGCTTGCGCGAATACGCGCAACAAGTTGAGCAGCAATACGATTCTGAATTTCACCATGTTGTTCAGGTTGCTGAACTACATGCGACTCTTGCTGAAATGCTCAAGCAATCAAGTGAATCTGTCGGGATCGTAACGCAGTCGCAGGTGGAGAGTCTGCGTGAAGAGCAACTGCCCAACGCACAAAAAAGTCTCGATGATCTGGTTGCTCAAAATCACGAACTGAAAGATGCTTTGAAGGAAGCAGAAAAACTCCAAAAGAGCAGCGCGTTAACGTCGGAAAAACTCGAATCGCAAACGCAGGAAATGCGTGATCTCAATCACGAATTGGGTAAGCTCCGCGAATCGCAGGCAACTCTGTCAGGCGAAAACGAAACACTATCAGCATTCAATCAAGACTTGGAACGACGTTTGGCAGGTTTGACGCATCAACTATCTGAAACCGAGCAAGCAAGAACGGATGACAAGGCGGAATGGGAAAAACTGTTGGCCCACCATGAGGGTGGAACAAACGTGGCGCATGCCGAATGCCAACTTGTAAAAAGTCAACTCGAAGATCAGCGAGTCGGATTCGAGTTCAAGTTGAAGCAGCAGCTTGAAGTGATCAAGTGTCTCCACGCCGACGTTGGTGCTGCTCGGAGATTGCAGTCCCAGCTGGAGAGCAAGCTGGATGGCGAAATCCTCAACCGGCAACTGGCTGAACAGGAGATAAAGCAAGTCAAACAAGAAGCTGCTCGGACCATCGAGTCCCTCTCCGGGGGGCCCGGGCAATTGATGGCAGACCCCAACGAGGTTCGTGATGAGCCCGGTGATGAATCTTCAATGCAGGCCGCTGCTTGATTCAAATCTGCAGCGCATCAATACCTGCCCTGAAACTCGGTTGCCTTTCTGGAGTGCTAAGACCGGTAAAGCCCATTGCCGAAAGTGTAGTATCGCTGTTGGCATTCTGAGTTTAGGCTTGCCGTATCTCGCTCACTTTCCGGACTGGATTTTGCAGCATTTCAATCGTTTGAGTTCTGCTGGTAAACATGAACATCGCGTTGTGGGAAGGGGATGCTTACCCCCGCGTTGTCAAATTCCTGCTTCACTGTGTGCATTAAATCCCAATACACAGACCAGTAGTCCTCGGTTTTCGTCCAGGGACGACAGATCAGGTTGACGGATGAATCACCTAGTTCATTCACTCTGATATTTACTGCTGGGTCTTTCAGGATCAATGGATGGTTTTCCACCGTTTTTGCGAGGATGTTCTTCGCTAGGTTGATATCGTCGGCATACCCAATTCCAAATACTAGATCGACGCGTCGCGTTGTGCTGGCGGTTGCATTTGTGATGGTGCCACCCCAAATGTCATTGTTGGGGACAATCATGAGTTTGTTGTCAAAGGTTCGGATGTGGGTTGAAAACAATGAGACAGAGTCGACGTTCCCGGAAACGCCAGCAGCTTCGATTACGTCTCCAACATCAAAGGGGCGGTAGGCGAGGATTAGCAGGCCACTGGCAAAATTGCTGAGCGTCCCTTGTAAAGCGAAGGCAACAACGAAGCCTGCAGCACCTACTGCGGCGAGCAAAGGGGTGATGTCAATTTCAAGTGCAGCCAAACCAATAATGAAGCCAACCACCATCGAAAGTTGCTTCGTGAATGAGCTGAGGAAGTTCACCAATAATTGTGACACTCCTTTCACGCGGGACGCAGCGCGGCGGACAAAATTCGCCAAAATACTTGCACCAAAATACGACACGCACAGGATGACAAAGAAGCGAACGAGATTCCATGCCCAACGCTTCCCACCCTGTTCTGCGACGATCCAACCGATGAACATCTGCCACATTCCACTTGCAGTGGTGACTTCCAACGCAACGCCAGTCAATGCGTCGTTGTATTTGCGGTAGGAAGTGGGGTCTCCTCCCTTGAGCGCAAGGCTGGCTAGCACGACCTCGAACTTCTGAGAGATCTCAGCTTTTTTTAGTGTCAACTCGGTCAGTTGGATAGAAAGCCGGTCTCGTTGGTCACTAAGAGATTCAACAGTAGGAGCCTGCGATGAGTCCGGTGCTGATCCGTTTGCAGACGCTTCGCTGCCTTGGGTACCGGTTGGCGTAGGTGGTGGGTTGGGTGGTGTGCTATCGGAGGTGCCTGCATCGGCGTTTTGCTTGTTGCTTGTAGCTACTTCTGCAGCTTTTTCGTCAGCGGACGCTTCCGTGGGGGCAGGTGGTGAGGCTTGCTGGGGATCTCCGGCGTTCGAATCTTTTAGCTTGGCAATTTGTTCTGTGATTTGTTCGATGCGCAGGTGCAGCGTTGTAATGTTCTCGACATTGGATTTGAGAAGATTCTGCCAGCCCTTGGCTTCAACCTCCAACTCCGAGACGGTGAGTGGTTTGACAAAAAGTTTGAGGTGGGCCGTGGTCACATTCGGGTTGACGGTAACGGGTTTTGCAGCAGCCTGAGCTGAGTCTTTGCCAGCCGGTTTAGCCGCAGTTTGGGCGTTTGTTTCAGCAGAAGGTGCGGTTGCCTCTGAGTGGTTGGTTTGACACCACGCGGTCTGAACCAGCAGACTTTGAAACGCGACTGCCGCGAGAATGGCAAGACGGAATGGAAGTTGGTGGAGTAGCAGTTGACGAGACATGAGACGTGCCGTGGAGGAGGAGATACATCTGAACAGTTAAGTTTCGCAGTTTTTGGATTTCTCTGCCATGGTTGGTCGTGTTGGAATTTCGAGGAACTGTTTTTCAGGTGATTTTTCGTTTTTGGCGGTTTTTGGGCTGAGGTGTAGCCGCATGATCCGTGGCATTTATGGTTGAAGCTTTTTGACCCAAACCTGAGCGAGGCTGGGGTGAAAAGATATCCCGCGGACCTCTGGACCCTTCGATGTTTGGTTTTCGCAGCTTCGGTGTGCCGGAGAAACCTAAAACAAACAGAGAAACACCCTGAAATTGACTGTTCGGCCGACGCCAGAAGCCTCAAATTGTTTATACTGCGGCCATCGGCAGTGCTGGAACAGGACGCTATGGCAGACGCAAACACAAATGCGTGACGTCGGGTTCTGCCCGCGAAACGGTGTCTGCACCAAACGGTGCTTGCGTCGAACGGTACTTGCATCGAACAGTGCTTGCATCGAGAGGTGAGTCATGGAAGAGGTCCCAACCAGGTTCGTGTCTGGTCGTGGCCCCCAGACTCATGCTCGATGAGCCATTTCGCGAGCGTTGTCGAGATTTGGGATTCCCACCTGCATGCCGCGGTCGGCCATCCTGCGAAATGAGCCTTCCGTTGTCCTTCCATCCGCTTCGTTCTTCAGTCACGGCAAACGGCACAACTTGTTAGGCGATAACCGGAATCGACAATTTCTCGACGCTCAAGCGTTAGCGAGACTCGCGGCTGTACCTTTGTTTGCCAGGCGGCCGATGGTAGGCGGTGTTTCGGGGATGCACGCTAGTCCCCATCGTGGGTCCAGTGTGGAGTTTGCGGAGTATCGCAGGTACGTCCCCGGTGATGATTTGCGACGTCTGGATTGGCGGGCCTACGGAAGGACAGATCGTTATTACGTCAAGGAGTTCGAGGCAGACACCAATCTTCGGCTTTGCTTGGTGGTGGACACCAGCGGGTCGATGGGGTTTGGCTCGGGAGACGTGAGCAAAATTGAATATGCTCGACGCTTAGCCGGATCACTCGCATATCTGGCGGTTCAGCAGGGTGATGCCGTTGGCTTGACCTGCATGGGAGCTGATATCGTTCGCGCGTTGCCGCCAAGGCGAACACCTTCGCACTTGAGGGGATTGAATGACATCTTGGAGAACGCGACGCCAGAAGGTGAAACCGGCCTCGTGGAACGCTTGCATGAGTTTGCCGAGACGACTCGGGGCAGAGCACTGGTGGTGATTATCTCGGATTTGTTTGTTAATCCCCCTGAGTTGCGTGAAGCCTTTGACCATTTGAGGTTTCGCAAGCATGATGTATCCGCTTTCCATTTGATGGACCCGCAGGAGATTTCTTTCGACTTTCGCAGACCGACGCGTTTTGTTGATCTCGAAGGTGGTGTTTCCCTGTTCGCAGATCCCAGCGAGATCATGGATCGTTATCAACAAGCAATGGTTGACTATCTAGCAGAGGTGCGGAGGATCGTGCTTGAAACTGGTGTGGACTATCACCGCTGCAGTCTTGATGGCGACTATGAGCAAGCGTTGTTTGACTTCCTTGTGCGGCGAAACACGGGGCGGGGCGGTCGATGAGTTTTTTGCAACCGGCAATGTTGATTGCGTTGCCACTGATTGCACTGCCAATCGTAATACACCTGATCAACCAAAGGCGTTTCCAGACCGTCCAGTGGGGAGCAATGCAGTTTCTGCTTGCTGCCAATCGTATGTCTCGCGGATATGCGAGAATTCGACAGTGGTTGATCCTCGCGGCTCGAACGCTGGCGGTTGCTGCCTTGATCTTCGCAATCAGTCGCCCGCTATCCAGCGGATGGTTGGGAGTCGCGGGTGGTGGCCAAGTAGATACCACAATCATTTTGCTGGACCGATCACCGAGCATGAGTCAGGCTGGCCCAGGCGGGGTGTCAAAGCTCGAGGCCGGGATTGCAAAGTTGGTTGATTCTCTCGAAACACTGGGAGGCAACCGTTACCTCTTGATAGACAGTGTCAATCAAGAACCGGTTGAGTTTGAAAAGCCCAGCGATTTGCTGCAGATGCCAGAGACTCGCTCAGTCAGCGCTTCGGCTGATTTGCCATCCTTGTTAGAAGCTACCGATCGCTACATCAGGGAAAACCGACCAAGTCGAGCTGAAGTCTGGATGCTGAGTGATGTGAGACGCAACGACTGGAAAGACGACAGCGGTCGGTGGGACGCGATCCGCGAATCACTGGTTGAGTTGCCGCAGATGGTGCGATTTCATCTGCTTGCTTATCCAGAAATTG
>Ga0315315_10005705_pt1 | contig 11493 bp, 7 predicted proteins | sample M140m3416metaG_FD_203699 | JGI IMG/M metagenome (GOLD analysis project Ga0315315, IMG submission 203699) | Ammonia-oxidizing marine archaeal communities from Monterey Bay, California, United States - M1 40m 3416 | ecosystem: Environmental > Aquatic > Marine > Intertidal zone | place: USA... | reverse complement strand
TGGCACCCATGAAAATGGATGCCGCGGTGCTATCAACAAGGCCGTGCGAAATTATGTTGATACGCACAGCCTGACGCCGCGCGGAGTCAAGTTGACATTGGAGGACATTCGCGAGGGAATGATTGTTATCCTGTCGGTCTTCATTGAGGACCCGCAGTTTCAGGGACAAACCAAGGATCGACTTAATAATCCTGATGTTCAATCGGTTGTCGAGGCTGCCATCAGGCCTGCCCTGGAGCAGTGGATGAACAACAATCGAAGTGTTGCGGATTCCATCGTTGCAAGGATCATTGCTGCTGCTCGGGCACGTGCCGCCTCACGAGCGGCTTCAGCTGCTGTGTCAAGAAAAGGTGGTTCCAAACGGACCATGCTGCCGGGAAAACTCAGTGATTGTGTTTCTGGTGGAAAGGGAGATTCTGAGATCTTCATTGTGGAAGGCGATTCAGCGGGAGGCAGTGCCAAGCAGGGACGCAATCGTAATTATCAGGCGATTCTTCCGCTGCGTGGAAAGGTCCTGAACACTGAAAGTGCAACGCTCAAGAAGATCCTCGAAAATAAAGAAATTCAGGATCTCGTTGCGGCTCTCGGTTGCGGAATCGGGGCCAATTTAAATCTCGCTGATTTGCGATACGAGCGAGTGATCCTCTTGGCCGATGCCGATTCGGACGGACATCACATCACGACTTTACTGCTGACTTTTTTCTATCGTCACATGCCCGCTTTGATTGCAGCGGGGCGACTATACATCGGTGTTCCACCGCTCTATCGAATTGATTTGGGCAAAGAGACTTTTTGGGCAGCCGATGAAGCTGCACGAGAGGAGGTGATCGAGCAGTACACCGGGCGGGCCAAGCCAGAAATCACTCGCTTCAAAGGACTGGGTGAAATGATGCCCAAGGTGCTGTGGGATACTACCTTGAATCCTGAAAAGCGACGGATTCAGAAAGTGGAAATTGATGATCAGTTGGAAACAGATCGAATCATCAGCGACTTGATGGGGCGTGATGCCTCAGCGAGATTCCGCTTTATCATGGACCGAGCGGAGGATGCTGAGGCGATCGACGTCTAAGCATCCGGCCGTGTTGACGTCGGTACAAGTCACCCCGTTAAGACGTTTGAGGCGACCATTCGCCTGTCATGTCGTTGACTCATCGTACGCCGTTGCCAGCACACGTGGCCTGCTGGATTATCCTCTGCAATGTTTGCCCTCTACTGGGGATCTGTTGGGCGACTACGGTCAATGTCATTTTTCTTGGGTGGTGCGTTTACGCTCTGGCCAATGGTGTAGGCTAGACGCCCCATCATTCCAAAGTAAGTGAATGTGGTGAAGATGCTGAGCGTGATGGAGGCCACGATGCCCAAGCTTCCTGCTATCGAGTATGCCATTGCAATGAAAAGCAACAGCGCGGCAAAGAGCAAACCAGACGAAAAGTAGAAACCGCCCCATTCTTCTTGGCACTTTGAAACACTACGGGCAAGTTCAGGTGAGAACGGTGTAAAGACGCTTCCCATGTCGAGCATGGACAGCAAGATAAAAGGCAACAGTAGATAAATCGAAAACATGACGAGTGCGACCCCGAGCAGGCCTGTGGAATTTGTGAGGTAACAAATGGTCCACATCGGAATGGCAACCAAGCCAGCGGCGCCCAGGACCAAGGCTAATTGGTCGAGCCATTGGATAACATCCGTGCTGGGCCAATCTTCAACTTGCTCATGGCCATTGGCGACTGACAGTAAAATTGCGAAGGCGCAACTGACGGTTATTGCACCCAGTAGAACGCCGCCGACCATCATCCCGACGGTCAGTAGCAATTGCAATGATTCCTGCTCGATGGAAAGTAGCAAGGCGGTTGGGATCGCGGCAGCCACTGACAAGATGACCCAGTGCATGATGACACTAGGGTCTTTGAAAATACCGAATACATTCTTGATCCATTCCAGGACATTTGGAGTGTCGTCATAGATCGGTGGTGATTCGTCTTCTTCTTCTTGCCGAGAGGCCTCGGCCAGCAACGCATCAGCTGATTTTTTAAAGGGGTCCGGTGAGTTTTTTGCCTCCGAAGTATTTTGACCAAGACTGAATGTTTCAGCGTTTGCGATGTCGATCTCCGGTTTCTTCCGGATCTTGGGAGCCTTGGGAATGATGATTTCGGAGTAACAATCACTGCACTTGGTCGTCTTGCCGCTGTTGACTGCCTTCGCGTACATGATCGTTCCGCATGTTTTGCACGTCACACGGAATTCAGATTCGTACTCAACGGGGGCAGCTTGCGGAGCGGCCGAGGGATTGGGGTTAGAGCCGCTGCTCATGGTTGTTGCGGAAGCCCCCAATGCTCGAATTGCATCTAATGCATTCTTCTTCACTGGTGGCTTGGAATCCGAAGCCTGCATGGAGGTGTCGGTGAATTGGGCAAGCAGTTCTTCCTCTGCGGCTGAAATGTCAGGCCCGAGACTATTTGCGCTCGTTTGTGATGCAACGCCCCCAGCGTTGGGATGATTCGCTGCAGAGGCATCGGGCAACTCGATGGGTGGCAGTGAAGATTCAGAGAAAAAGGTGTCGTCATCATGAGACAACGGGGCATCGTCTTGCGGCATCATTTCCGAAGGAACTGGTGAGCCGGGTGGTTGGGAATCGGGGGACGTCGGGCCTGTCGGTGATGAGGGTGCTGGTGTAGGCGAGTCGCTCAACGTCAGCCAGTCATCCTCATCTTCCTTGCTGCCGCTGTCGACAGCGATTCCCGGAGCAAGAAAGTTCTGCTCGCAGTGAGGGCATTTAACGCGTTTTCCCGCTGCGCTGTCAGTAATTGATACTGAACCGTTGCATCGGGGGCATTGGAGCGATTTCGGCACGGCGATCCCCGGGAGACATGTCAGAATCGTGACAAGAGAAGACTAATCGGCAGCCCCATTCTATCCAACAACTTGGTGGTGACGGCAGTCGCCTATTGGATGATCTGAAAAAAGTTTTCTATCGTGGCTGATCTGCCGATCGGGATGATAGTTTGGCAGGGATGCATGCCATGTTTCGTTGCTCTCAGTAATTTCCGGATTTGACGTGATTTGTGGTCCAGGCTCTTGTTTAACGAATGTGCTGCCGCAGGAATTTTTCCATCTCCCACATCGTCCATTGAAAATATTGATTTCTTTCTCTGCCGTAATTGAAAAAGCCATGCCCAGCTTCAGGGTATTCGATGAAGCGGGACTTTCCGCCAACAGCGGTAAGACGCTTCTGGAAGTCATGGATCAACTTGGGAGGAATCAATGAGTCGTCGGAACCGCTGAGAATGAGCATGGGTGGCAGGCCTGGTCGAACATGATGAGCAGGTGAAAAGTCGCGAGGTTCGATGCCTGCTTGCAAACACTTTCTACGACCATTGGACCAGCCGTCAACCAAGTCAATCACCGGGTTGAATAGGATCAGCCCTGCTGGTTCTGGTTGGTCGAAACCGTTTCCGGTGGTGTCGATGGTTCGTGATGCCAATGAAAGATGCCCCCCTGCAGATCCTCCGGAAACGAAAATTTGATTTGTGTCAATGTGATGTTCGTCTGCATGATCGATGATCCATCGGTAGGCCAGCCTTGCGTCGGCAAGAGTGTCTCGGGGAGTCAGGTTTTTTACAGGACTCCGGAAATGAATGGAGACTGCATTGAAGCCGCGTCGTTGTAGATAAAGGCACTGTGCAGCTAGTGATTCGGGGGCACCTCCCCATCCTCCACCGTGAATGAAAAAGACACACGGACGCTTTTCATCATCAGCAATCTCGAGTGGGTTGAAAATCCAAAGACGCTGTTGGGGAATATTGGGATCACCGTAGGAAAACTCTTTTCCAGTCGCCAGCATGCGGCGAGTCACCTCACTGGTTTCCTGTTTGCTGGCGGGAAGGTAGAGCAGATCAAATTCTGGCTCTCCGTAGGCATTCACCAACTCGGGTTCTTGGGCATTGTCGAGGTTTTTTTCAATGAATGCTGCTAGTTCCTTTTGTGCCTTCGTTTCTGCGGTGTTCTTCTCCAACGGATTGACTTCAATTTCCTCGAGTGGTTTATCTGTCAGCCGAAACAGCCGGCCATTGCGATAGAGTTTGAAATCCTTGTTCAACGCAAACACTTCACGACGAAATCTTTCTTTGTCCCAGCCCGGACGTGAGTCGTACCAGAAGAAAGCCGAATCCCGCTGTGGGCCTGGTTGGTTAAACAGGCGATGTGCGAAGCTGATGCCATCGGTAACAGATTCCTCTGGAAGATTTCGTTCCGCCAAGTCCATTAAAGTGGGCAGGAAGTCAGAAGCATCCACGAGGTCATGATCTGTCCCGGGTTTGATCTTTTGGGGCCAGTAGGCGATCAATGGGACATGGATGCCTGTCTGTCGTGTGCTCGCTTTTCCACCTTGAATCTGTCTGCCATCTTGCATTTGGGAGACAACTTTGGCGTGGGTGCCGTTGTCACTGTAGAAAAGTACGACCGTGTTATCCAATAAGTTTTTGGCCTCCAGTTTGCCGACAAGTGATCCAACTGACTTATCCATGTATTGGATCATGTCCACAATGTACTCAGGTGCTTCGGATTGCTCGCTGTCAGGGTTCCACCCAGGAGTGTCTGGGGTTGGGACAAAAGGCCAGTGGGGCAAGGCCATTGGATAGTAGGCAAAGGTTGGTTGATCTTTGGTGGCGTCAAAGAAATCAACAATTTGGTCGACCCAGATATCTTCGCCGAATTGTCCTTGATAGGTTTTCAGTTCTCCCTCAGAGCCAGCTGTACCTTCAAGCATGGTTGGGTTTGTATAGCGGGATCCTTTGGCCTCCGTATGAAGCGCATGGAAAAGTGAGTAACGGTCAAAGCCTGCGTCCTTGGCATGCATCCCCGTCCCACGTCGGTTGGACGCACCTGGCAGATCCGGTGGATCATAGGATTGCAACTGCCACTTTCCAAAGATCCCCGTCGTGTACCCCGAATCTTTCAAGTAATGACCAAATGTTTTCTGATTGGGATCCAGGATGCCAAAGTACTTCCAGTTCCGGTGGTTGTATTGTCCCGTCATGATTTCGACACGAGTCGGGGTGCATAACGGTTGCGAGTAGGCACGGGTAAATCGAAGACCGGCAGCGGCCATTCGATCCAAGTGGGGTGTTTTGTAGGAGACACCTCCGTAGCAGCCCAGCCCTTCAATCCCGACATCATCCGCCATGATCAGCAAAATGTTGGGGCGTTCCCCAGACAGTGAGGGTGAGCTCGAAAAAGCTGGAAAAAAGACGGGAAGCAGGATGATGAGGCGTCTAAACATCAGGATTTCACGGCTGGAAAAAGGGGGAGAGGACTGCGGACGTCATTCTAGCTCAGTTAGTCTTTCTCTTTGGCAGAGTGTTCCGAGGTATTGCGTTTTCCTGCATTTCGATAGATTGTGGGTTGGATTCATCATTTCTCCCACCAATCAACCCGTTTTCCATGCTTGTATCTCTGAAATGGCTGACGAAGTACGTTGACCTGCCGATGAGTCACGAAGAATTGGCTCAACGCCTCAGCCTGTCCGGACTGAATCACGAGGGCACCGATCTCATCAATGAGGATGTGGTGATCGACCTCGAAGTGACGAGCAATCGTGGTGATTGCTTGGGACACATTGGTGTCGCACGTGAAGTCGGTGTCTTGTACGGGCTGCCGACGTGCAAGCCTCAGCCAAGTCTGAAGTGTTCCGAGCAGAGCATTGATTCCTTGCTGACCGTCGAAAACCAGTTTGAAGAAGCTTGTCCACGGTACACCGCTCGGGTAATTCAGGGAGTTCAGGTGGGAGCCAGTCCAGACTGGTTGGTTGAGGCCCTGCAGTCAGTTTTTTGGAAACGCAAAATCGATGGAAGCATCGAGCAGTATCAGAGTATCAACAACGTCGTCGATGCGACCAATTATGTGCTGATGGAATGCGGTCAGCCTCTGCATGCTTTTGATTATGCCAAGGTCGATGGTTCGCAGATCATTGTCAGGCCGGGTCACAAAGGCGAGAAGATCGATGCCATTGATCATCGTCAGTACGAGTTGGATGAGACAACTTGCGTCATTGCTGATGCAAAGCAAGCCTCGGCTGTCGCCGGCGTCATGGGCGGAGCAGTATCAGAGGTGAGTGATTCAACCCGTGATCTGGTGATTGAATCCGCGGTGTTCACGCCGCTGTCGGTGAGACGCACCGCAAGAAGGTTGAAATTGCATAGTCCGTCGTCCTACCGGTTTGAACGGAAAGTGGATCCGATGGGTGTCGAATGGGCCAGTCAACGAGTGTGTGAAATGATCGTCGACCTTGCCGGTGGTGAGGTTGTCAGTGGAATCATTGACACTGCAGCAGACATCAATCCCCGCCAACCTGTTGTGTTGCGATCAAGTCAGTTGGAGCGAATTCTGGGTATCAAAATTGACACCGAAGAGGTAACACGAATCCTTGTTGCACTTGGATGCGAAGCCCAAGCAGGTGATCTCGATTCGACGTCCGGGAAATTGTACGTGCCTCCTACTTGGCGGCATGATTTGACACGTGAAGCTGACTTGATTGAAGAAGTCGCACGAATTTACGGCTATGAAAAAATTCCTGAGGATGCCCCGATCCCAGTGGCTCCCAGTTCCAAGCGGAATTTCGACACCGCGATGGAACGAATTCGTCAGGTGATGACCGCAGCAGGTCTCAGCGAAGCGATGACGCCCAGTATTGTCACGCAAAGACTCGACGAATCCCTCAGCCCATGGACAGATCGTCCTGCCCTGGAAAGTGAAACACCGATGCTGAAGGGAGCACGACGGCTTCGCCGAACGTTGCTGCCGAGCCTGGTTGAAGGTCGGGCCAAGAACTGGGCTGCGGCCAGTTTGGAGGCTGACCTGTTCGAAATTGCTCATATCTATCTGCCCAATGACGCCGATAGCGCTTTGCCCGCCGAGCAGTACTCGTTGGGACTCATTGCCGGACGTGACTTTTTTGAATTCAAGGGTGTTGTAGAAACTTTGTGTCAGCGATTGGGGATTGAGCACTCGTTGCAGGTGTCAGTCGTGGAACGGGCTGGATTTGTGCCGGGGCAGTGTGTGCAGTTGGTTCTGGGCGATACCGCTGTCGGTTATCTGGGCACCGTTGATGAAAAGACACTGAAGCAGTGGAAACTAACTGGCCCGGTTGTTGTCGCTGAACTTGACTTGCCAGAGCTGCTCGAAAAATCACAACTTGTGCCGCAGCAAAAATCGGTCAGCTCTTTCCCATCGATTCAGAGGGATTTGAATTTTGTCGTTGCTGAATCAGTGCGTTGGAGTGATATGGAGCATGTTGTTCGTGCCGCCGTTGGATCTGAGCTTGCCGGAGTGACTTATCGCGAAACGTACCGGGACGAAAAGAAAGACGGCAAGGATCGCAAGCGTGTTCTGATGAGTGTGGAGTTGCAAAGTCACGAGGCGACTTTGAGTGGACAACAAGCGGATGATTTGGTGGGGCAGGTGATTGGTGCCTGCCGGGATCAATTGTCTGCAGAGTTACTTTCATAAAAAAACTGGCCGGCATGAGCCGGCCAGTCGAAAGTTCTCAGGTGCAGTGTGACTGCCGGTCAGATCAGTCCTCGATCGGCGTTTCTTTTTTGCCGTTACGAATGAATGGCTTGCGGACCTGTTCACCTTTAGCAGGTGTGAAGTTTCTCACCCAAATGTTTCGGAAGCCAACTGGGTTTCCGTGATCCTGAATCGAGATCGGGCCCGTGGGTGGATGCTGCTTGTAGGCGGGTGGTCGATCGTAGGGTGTGTTTCCTTTGAGCTCAAAGTGATTCAGGATCAGGACACCATTATGAATCGCAGTGATGTATGCCGGCGACACTAGTTTGCCATCATCGTCGAAGCGTGGCGCAGTCCAGAAAATGTCATAGGTGTTCCACTGCCCTGGAGGACGCATTGCATTGACAGCAGGTGGCGTTTGCTTATAAATCGCGCCCGCTTGTCCATCAAAGTAAGTAGCGTTGTCGTAGGAGTCGAGCACCTGAATCTCGTAGCGATCCATCAGGAATATGCCGCTGTTGCCGCGACCTTGGCCATTGCCTTTGACAGGGACAGGAGCTGTCCACTCGAGGTGAAGTTGGCAATCACCAAATGATTGGTTGGATACGATTTTCCCTTTCCCGGAATAGGCGACCCCGTCTTTGACTTCCCACCGCTCGCCATTTTTCCAGTCTTTCAGGCTTTTGCCATCAAATAAGACAATCGCATCCGAGGGTGCCGCTGAGTCGGTCTTGCCAGGAGTGACGACACCCGGTTCCTTCCATTTGATACCGTTGAGGTACTCACCGGCGTTTGCCGGAGCTGTGGTCAAGATGATGCTAGCGGCAATGACAAGTGAGAGCCGGTGGAGAAAATTAAGATTGCGTTGCCGGCAAGATATCGATGTTTGTGACATGAGTTGCTATCGGAAAGATGGAGGCAGGGCGGTTCCCGTCACCAAGGGGGAACCTGATACGACAGAAGTATGATTCCTAGCGTGTTGGCAATCAATCGCTTGGCTCGGGGATGTGGTCAAAAGTGACAGCCCTTTGTCGAGTATTTTTGGTTGCCTGGCTGGCAGATTTGTCCGTGTTTTGGCTTGGTTTAGCCGTTAAAGCCAGCATTGACGCCGAATTGGGAAAACTGCTATTCCCTCCACCATGCACATCGTTTCACCCTGCCACGCCGTCGCGGTCGTTCTCTTGACTGTTTCATGCTGCCCATTCGTGGATGGACAGGATTTGCTGCAGTCTGGTCTTCAGTTGGCGGATGAAAGTGTCTCGTTGCAACCAGCTCCGGCAAATGCTGGCATGGTGCCGACGAAGACCAATGCAGTGGACAAGGCGAAAGAGCAAGCTTGCGTGCTGCTGAAAAACGATAACGTGCTATTTGGTCGGGCAAGGCAGCTGGGTGAGTTCGTGATAGTCACCACTGCGGCAGGCGGAGAGGTCCGGTTGCCACGAGCCAGTGTTGCTTGCTGGGCAGAGAATATTCGAGACTTGTATCAGTTTCGCGTTGACCAAAGAGGGAAACCAAACCTGCGGAGCCATCTGCGTGACGCTCGTTGGTGTGTGCGATACGATCTTTATGACTTGGCAGCCAAAGAATTGATTGCTGCTCGTCGTATTGATCCTGACAACAAAGAAGCAATCATTCTGGAGAATCGGCTTCGTAATCTTGTGGCTCCCCGGCCCGCGATCAAGTCTGCGGTTACCAGAATCGGAACAGGGCAAACCGCGACTTCGGTCGATAACGAGAATGAGATCAGACCGGCAGCTTTCGATGCTGATCATTCCGACGCGGTTAAGTTCGATCCCGATCTGGTTCGACGCTTTGCAAGCCACATTCAACCTATGCTGATTAATAGATGCGGTGTCTGTCACCAGACCATGGCACGAACAGTGAACAATGAAATCCCCGAGACGAAGTGGCATTTGCTTCTACCCAGTGTGGGATCCCGAGCATCCGCAGCGATTACCGGCAGTAACCTGCAGGGGCTGATTTCGTACATCGATGCACAAACACCACAAAATAGCCCATTGCTGGTAATGGCGACGACTGACCATGGGGGCAGTGCAGCTCCTTTAAGTCAACGCAACACGAAGGCGATTCAGTCGCTCGGTTACTGGGTGAAGATCGCAGCCGATTCTCTTCGAAACGGGAAGCAACTGTCCCGGGAACAAGGAGGAGCATCTGGAGATGATGATGTTCAGGAAAATATCAGTCGTGACCGCAACGCTGTTTCTGCTTCCGGCAGTTTTGCGCTTGCCCCGATGAATTCTGCGCTCGACAGAGCGTTAGAGGAAAGCAATGGTCCATCTACGGATGAACCGGGGGTGCAACCAGCGAAAGACGTAGGCGAGCATGGTGTTAAATCAGCGCCGCACCGTTTGCCACCTGTGTCGAATCCCTTCGACCCGGATCTTTTCAATCGCCGTTTTCATGCGGCCAAATCAGACTGATTCACTGAGCCAGACTTTCAGTAGGTTGCGTGTCGGCGAAATCGCGTTAAGTTTGGATTTGAATCGGTCCGCCCGTTGAATGTAGCTCGCTTTCAAACTTGCTCGTTCGAGCCTGTTGAGTTGGCTGCGGTTGGTGCTCCCATCAGGTAAACTTTGAGCCTGGAAGTCACTTGCCCTGTTTGGAGACACATTGATGCTGACCTGGACTTCACGCGTCAAGCCACTGCTGTGCATTGCATTCGTTGTTTGTCTGTCTGTGGTTTGTGGAAACGTCGCCGCGCAGTCAGACGCAAATACAAAGGCTGCGGGCAGCCCCTTCGAGCAGTGGGATACGAACAGCGATGGCTACTTGAGTCGGGAGGAGTTTCCAAAGCGTCTCCCTGCTGGATTGTTCAAGCAGATTGATAGGGATGGGGATGGGCGACTCTCGAGAAAAGAGGATGATCGCTTTCGCGCGAGTCGTCGGTCCGAAAGCAATGGACGTCGAAACGTGGGGGGGGCGGGCAACGATCGTGTTCGCTTGCCTCAAGGGGCGACCGTCGATCGGGATCTCGTTTACGAAGTAATTCACGGCAGAAAGTTGCCGCTCGATCTGTATCGGCCCAAGTCTACGAATCCCACGGCACTGGTCATCTGGATTCATGGGGGTGGGTGGAAAAGTGGTTCCAAGGCCGGCGGGGGACCCGCCGTTCTTCAACTACTGCAGCGTGGTTACGCTGTCGCATCGGTCGAGTATCGCCTAAGCGGTGAGGCTGTTTTTCCTGCCGCGATCGAAGATTGCAAGGCTGCAGTAAGTTTCCTGAGGTTGCATGCAGATAAGTACAATCTCGATCCAAAACGATTTGGTGTGTGGGGGTCCTCCGCAGGTGGTCACCTGGTGTCTTTGCTGGGTACCACCAATGATGTTGATCAGTTTGATACGCATCCAGTCACACGAAAGGCTTCGTCCAAAGTTCAGGCTGTGTGTAACTGGTTTGGGCCGAGTGATTTTCTTCGTATGAATGATTTTCCCAGCAGAATCAATCATGATGCTGCTGATTCGCCCGAGTCTCGTTTTATCGGTGCCGCGATTCAGACGAGTCCAGAGAAGGTGCAACGTGCCAATCCTGCGAACTATGCCAGCTCAGGAGATCCTCCCTTTTTACATCTTCATGGTGACAAGGATCAGCTGGTGCCATTCAACCAAAGCGAAATCCTACACGCTGCCCTGAAGTCATCAGGCGTTGAGACCACGTTATATAAAGTGGTTGGTGGAGGTCATGGATTTGGTGGTTCCAAGGACAGTCGTGATGAATTGATTGAAAAATCGATTCAGTTTTTTGACTCTAAACTACGTCCTGACGCACCTTGAGGGTGTGACTGTAGTTGATCACCCAAACAGGAATGATCACTGGGAAGCCTGTGCAATCATGGATAAAGCTTCTTTACCTGCCAGTTGCGTTCCCAACCGCCTGTTTTTTTCGCTGTGAAAGAATGGCGTTGGCGAACGCCTCGCCCATGGTGGCAAAAGTCTTCGCGCAGCCAAGGTAGTGGTAACCTGCATTGGATG
>Ga0315315_10005704_pt1 | contig 11495 bp, 11 predicted proteins | sample M140m3416metaG_FD_203699 | JGI IMG/M metagenome (GOLD analysis project Ga0315315, IMG submission 203699) | Ammonia-oxidizing marine archaeal communities from Monterey Bay, California, United States - M1 40m 3416 | ecosystem: Environmental > Aquatic > Marine > Intertidal zone | place: USA... | reverse complement strand
TTTAGAATAATAATGTTTTTTAAGTATATATGGAGCGCATAAAGCAAGGAAGTATCCGAACAGAAGAATTAAATAATCGAATTTCACAACGTAATATACCATCTAGTAATTTACAACCACAATTTGGAATAAGATCTGTATCTACCAAATACTCAACAATGCAAATGGTAGATAGACGTGAATTTCCAAAAGTTTCAATTCAACAACAACCGATATATAATACACAGAATACTTTTAATCCTGGAACTGCTCAAGCCCCTTGGAGCGGATTTGCAACGAATATAAATAAAGAATCACAATTAAGAAACCAATTTTTTGCTCTTCAAAGAAATACGTGTCGTTCGGCATATATCCCCCCCAAGAATAGTGATATGTATGTAGTAAATGTTCCAAAAATAGAGGGACAACCATTACAACCTTTTCCTTATTTATTTGAAAAGCCAGCATTTGAAGAATTTAATCCCTGCCCTAAAAACATGGGTGATAATTTCTTTGAAAATTGCACACGCCAACAATTAAAAGATTTAAATTAAACACGTTTACATAATAAAAATTATAAATTATATTATGTAAATGGAGAACAATAAAGAAATCAATATAGAAAATAAAAATATTCTAGAAGATGAAATAAGTATTAATGATAATGATAATGATAATGATAATGATAATGATAATGATAATGAAATTAAACTAGCTAATAACGAAATTGGTATTAATATAAAAAAAATGGAAGATAATGCAACACTAGCATTTTTTACAAATCCAATGTATTTAAGCACATTAAAACGTAAAAATATAAATAATGAAGAAAATTATTCGGGAAAAATAAAATTTTATAAAAAACGAATAACATCTCTCTTTAAAGATATTTTAAAGGGAGACCAAACGCCTCCAACAAATGAAATTAAGGAATTACATAATATGTTTTTACGAGCTTCTATAATATATTTTGAACAATTAGACAAGAAAGATATTATTCAAGGACAACATCTAGTAGATAATAACGAAATAAATGAAAATACTAAATCACCAGAAGATATATTAAATGACATTTCGGATAGTAATATCGAAATAAATACAATTGATGAAGCAAATGATATTATGATGCGAAAAACAATTGCTCTTCCAAATTTAGAAAATTATGTTATATCAACAAAAGACAATTCTGAAAATGATGTTCGTATAATACCACATGTAATGAAGTTTGATTTAAACAATCCTGAATTAAAAACAAAGGGGGTAAAGGGTAAAAAAACAAAGAGAGAACAAAAAATAAGCCAAGAAAATAAAATATAAATTTTAGATAGAAGATTTATCTAAACAAAATATAGTAATATGAAGCACAAAAAAACAAATCGCATTCATTTGCGTAAAAACCATAAATACACAAAAAAACGTAATAATTTAAAAAAATATAAAACACGTGGTCGCAATACAAAAACACGTCGTAATCGTAAAGGAGGAGATAATAAATCATTTACTAAAACTCAGTGTGCTCCTAAACTAGATAATGAAATACAAAATTTTAGTTGTTATACAAAAGATGCGTTAATTAAAATGCGTAATTTATGGAATGCTCGTCATAAAGATTCAAAAATAAACGCAATAACTCCAAAAGATATTTGGGAAAATTTAAAAAAGAAAATGGAAAATGCTTGTCATTCAGAAAGTTGTTGGTTAAAACAAAAGTTTATGGAGAATAATTTAGATGATGAAATGACAAAATATACATTTGCTCCAAAATCTCCAAACAAATGGAAAGAGAATCATAATACTTGGTTAAATAGCAATGATATTGAAAAGGTAATGAAACAATATGAACATACTTATGGTTGTTTTCGTTTTATTGGGCCAACTCCAATTGATTTTGATAAACAACTATATGATAATAAATGTGTTTGGGATGATTTATGTAAATTTGACTTATCTAAATATATAAATGATGGTATTACTAAATTAGGGATGATTTTCAACACAGATCCCCATGATAAAAGCGGAGCACATTGGATATCTTTGTTTATTGATATTAAAAAGAAATTTATATTTTTCTTTGATAGTAATGGCACAAAAATACCTAAGGAAATTAAAAAATTCTGTAATCGTGTTATATCACAAGGATTACAATTAAGCACAAAAAAATATCCAAATGGAATAGAATTAAAATTTGATCAAAATGCGCCATTTATGCACCAAGAAAGTAATACAGAATGTGGGATGTATTCTTTGTATTTGATTGTAACTTTATTAAAAGATGTTCATGATTATACCTTTTTTAAGAATACAAAAATAAGTGATGATGCAATGGAAAGTATGCGTGATAAATATTTCAATAAAGATTTATAAAATAAATTAATTAGATAAAGGAATAAGTATATAAGGTAATAAGTATATAAAATATAACATAAAAATAATATAAAAATAGAATAAGTTTTATATTATGAACAATACATTTAATACTATAAGTAATAATCATTTATATAAACAATTCGTTTCAAATGAAAATAAAGGGTTAATTTGGTCATTATTAACTGAAAACGATGCGTTTACAAATATACCAGAACATAAAGCATCAATAGTAAAAGATATATTTGATAAAAGTATTAACAATATTGCCAATAAAATTAATCCTAGCGATAATTTAATAAATTTGAATAAGGTTATTATAAGTTCTATGATGGTTGAAGTAAAAAATCATAAAATAGGAAAAATGGATAATATATACAATGTATCTGAATTATCACAGCAACGTCAAAAAATGTTTGAAGATGAATTATCAAATAAACAAATGGAGTTTGATAAATTAAATAATATACCAGTTCCAGATAAAATCGATTTTTCAGATAATTTAGATTCTCCAATTGGTAGCGAAATGAATAAAATTCTTCAAGAACAAATTGAATTAAGAGAAAAACAATTAAATAATGTATTAAGTAATCAAGATAAAGATGATGCAAAAAAATGGATAAATACTACAACTCAAAATGATGAAAATAATGATGAAAATAATAACGGAGAACAAAGAAAACTTAAAATTGGAGAAAATATTAACCTTAATGTAAATGAATTTACGAAACAAAAAAAGAAGGTTAATTTTGAAGATGTAAAACCATTAACAAATGATTCAAATTATTCAAATGATTCAAATGATTTTATGGCTTTATTAAAACGAAAAAAACCAGTAACAGAAAATATTAAAGAACCATCACCATCACCAGCACCAGCACCAGCACCAGCACCATCACCAGCACCAATACACGAAATGTTGAAGGAAATATTAGATAAACAGAATCAAATACTAGATTTATTAAATTTAAATAAATATATTGGTTATTGATAATTTTATACAAAAATGATTTTATATAAAATTGATTATTATTATAAAAATAAAAGAATAATTAAATCAAATTACATTAAGATGAGCACACGTGAATACGATATAACAAAAAGATTATTTAATAATCATACTGAAAGACGTATTAATTTAATAATACATGATTGTTGTATGAAAAAAATGGTTAGAGCAACTATGTATAACTTGTTTAATAAAACATTAACATCAAAAGAATGTATGTTGTATTGTATGTATTATTATATTTCTATAGTTTCATTCATTTACATCGTATTATTGTATAATATTACTTATGTTTGTATTAATTATTATTTGAACAACCACCATATAAGTAACTTTATTTCAATGATTACAAATTTATTTATTATATTAAGACTAGTAGAAGAAATAAAAGATTTTGTATATATCCTATTTTGTTCCTGTGAACAAAATAGAAATAGAATAAGTATAGAATAAGCTATAAATCAAACAATTCTAATTTATAGTTATCTCCTTCTATTTTCAATTCTCCAACTTGTTGAGGATTATTATCAATATAACTATCTAAGTCATATACTTTTTTAGTTTTTGGATCATATGCGTATTTAATACCATCAGCCTCAAATGTTTTAAATCCTTCATATTGTTTTTCCATTTTATTTTTTGCAGAAATATCATCAGATTGTTCATTCTTATAATTTAATTCATAAGCAAACTTTGAAGTATCAGTTGTTCCAAAACTGAAGCATTGTAATTTCTCACTTTTATTTGATTTTGAATGCAACATACAATCAATAGAACTTTCTTTTACAGATTTTAAAATATTGGTAGAGATTTCTTCTTTTATATACGCAATTTCATATAAAGCTTCGTCAGTTGTTACTGGTGTTTTATCATCCTTTCTACTTTTATCCTTTAAACGTAGTTCAAGAGTATCATTACTACTTAATTGTTTTTCTGATAATACCATTAAATATAAGAATACTTTCACTGTTCGCAATTCCTCAGGTAAATCTTGATGACTACAAATACGTCGTGCACGACCAATAACCTGTTCTATACGAACTGGATGCCAATAAGGTTCAGTAATATGAACATAACGCACATTTTTCAAAGAAATACCTTCAGCACCAGATGAAGTAATCATTAATAATTTAATAATCTCTCCTCTTGTATTATTTGGAGCTATTTCTTTTAATTTACTTGTAATTGAATCAGGTACATATTTCCAAGCATTGTTTAAGACATTTCTAATAATTTCTTTTTCTTCTGGAGTTTCAGTGCCAGTATACAATGCAAATTTCGGTTTTGCCATATCATCTTCTGATATATTCAAAGACCAAGATTCGCCTATTTTTTTTATTTTAAATTGAGCAAAACCATTAGTTTCTAAAATGAGTTTTAAAATTCCAATTCCTTCTAGCGCACGAAATTGAGTATAAAGTAAATGTATACCTTCGTGTTCTTCATCTTGAATATTTTCTAATATATGTAAAAATTTTGGACTATAAGTTTGTAGAGCATCAGGTGTTAAATATTTATCGCTATTCGCTTTTAACGCATCGAGAGCATTTTGAATTCGTTCCTTATATGAAATATTATGTTGCCTTTCGTCATCACCTTCGTCAGCATCACCTTCGCCAGCATCACCTTCGCCAGCATCACCTTCGCCAGCATCACCTTCGTCAAATGCTTCATCACGATTTTTTTTCTCTTCTTCAGAAACATCATCTATCATATCTTCATTAATAACTTTGTCTGTAATCGCCTCATTTAAATTTATTTCTTCACCTTTTTTATTTTTTTTATCAGGCATAGGACGAGATATATCAGGTCTAGGAAAAACAAAATTACAAAATACACGAGAAAAAATACGATAAGTAGAACTTGTATCTTCATATAAATCATTTACATTTTGCTTGTGTTTTTTCTTCATTGCGTTATTTTTTTCCTGGTTACGTTCTTGTGATCGTGCTTCTTCATATATCGTAAACTGAAAATCACTCATTTCTATTTTAATAATCTGAAAATCAGAAGGATTTTCCTTTTTATAACGAGGCATCAAACTTTCTTGAGCACTACGAAAATATGATGTTAAACCCAAACTTCGTTTTTTAAACATATTCATATTTTTTAGATCACCATTGTCCATTATAAACATTTCTTTAAATTCATCTAATGTATCTGGCAAAGCCTTATATTCATATTTTGAAGCACCATCTGATTTAACTTTTATATTATATTTTTTCAATATTGAATTAACTAACTTTAAAAAAGTAGTATCATCAATTTCACCACGTTCTCCAATTTCTAATTTCATTCCAGCATATGTATTATCTTTTAATGAAGTTTTATTTACAAAGCCAAATGGATTTCTAGTAATAATCAGCGTAGTTGAAGAAGGTTTATATTCTAAATAATCCAATATATTTCCACCAAGAATACTACTTTTAAACAATGATTGTAAATATGTTGTATTAATTTGCTTTTGTTCACGAATATCTAATTTTAAAGACCAACTGGTAATATTTCCACGCAATATATTAAAAAGAATACCAATTTCATTAGGATAATTAATAATAGGTGTTCCAGATAATAAAATAATTTTGGCATTTTTAGCTTTCATAAGTAATGTATAGAGTGAAATAGGAATACTTTGTTTTTTCTTGGTCAATTTATTTACAATACGACTCACCAAATTATGCGCTTCATCTACAATAACAACTGCATTATCAAATGGATTAATAGTATTATTATTTGTCATGTCAGTAATATTAGATCTTCTTAACCCATTATAATTAATAAATCTGTACTTATGCATAATCATTTTATCAATTTGGTCATCAAGTTTTGTTTTATCACTTGGTGATAAGTCATCATAATTAGAAGATTTTGACATATTAACCAACCAAGCGCCACCATGTTTAATTATATATTCAACAGATATAGATAATATGTTTGATAATGTTTCTATAGTTTCAGGGTCTTTATCTTTGGTATCAACAAATTCCCAAAATTGATTTTTTCTATATAATTCATCACCACATTTTTTCAATTCTTCACGATAATTAACTTGAAGAGATGCTGGTGTCATAATAATAACTTTTTTATTGCTTTTCATTCCTTCAGCAATAGCAATAGAAGAACATGTTTTTCCCGAACCTAAACCATGATAAAGTAATAATCCACGATAAGGTGTATATAAATTTAAATAATCTCTAACAATTTTTTGATGTGTCATTAAAGAAAATTCATTTATATCATTTTCTCCAGGACATTTAGCTGGAGCAGCGGCTTCATGAGCTAAATCCTTTTTATATTTGCTAAATAGTAATGACATAAAATTTACAAAAACCTTACGATTATCCATATAATAAGATGATGCTGGTATAATAACAGGTGCGTCCGTTTTCTTTTTAAGACGTGTTTCAATTGTAGCATCTCCAATAGTTATCATAGAATAAGGACCTTCCTTAACACCCACTTTTGGTTTTTTTGTTCGACGTATAGTTATTTTGGTTTTTGCTTTTTGTTTTGGTGTTTCTCCTTCTCCTTCTCCTTCTCCTTCTCCCACTCCCACTTTTTCGCCTTCACCATGAACTTCACCTTCACCTTCACCATGAACTTCACCTTCACCTTCACCTTCACCTTCATTTTGTTTAGGTTTTATAGTTTTTGGTTTTATAATTTTTGGTTTTATAGTTTTTGGTTTTATAGTTTTTGGTTTTGTTTGTTGTTCCTTTTCAATAACTGGCTCAACTGGTAAAAGTGTATTTATAACTTTAGGTTTTTGAAAGCTTTTTAAAAAAGCATTTCTATCAAATTTTTTTGCTGTTTCATCAATAAATTTAATTTTTGGTTCTGCTACTGGTTCTACTTCATCATCAATATCTATAGGTTTATCATTTACACGTTTATCATTTACTTTTCCTCTTATATTAATTTCCATATCTTTTTTTATCGCAGGTGGTTTATTTACTTTTAGTTTAGCTAAAAGCGCAGCCATGTCTTATATAATACAATCTTTTAAAAAGTTTGAAATTATTGTATTATATTTGTATCTATTGTATTATAGTTTATCAATTGTTTTTATTGAAAGTTCACTTGCGATTTGTTCTGCTTTTTTCTTAATTTTATGAATACCACTACCTAAAAATACAAATACATTATTTTTTTCAGCTAATTCTTCTTGAATTTTTTGAAAAGATCCATATTTATCAAAAGAAACACTATCTTCTATTTTCATTTGATGAATTGGTTTTCCTAGACAAATATATACACCCATTTCATAACCCTGTTCAACATTATGACTAATCTCTAAGTAATCAGGTGTCGTTTTGAATTCTTTTTGAATTTTCACTTGAAGAATATTTTTAAAGTTATCATCAGTATTTATAATTTTAGTCCAATCCACGTGTGCTTCAAATACATTCTCTACAAAAATTTGTGCCATTTGAAAACCAGGGCCGGTAACAAAAACATTTTTAAACCAGCCCTCTTCATCATTTACGGAAATCTTATTGAAATCTAAAAACAAAGCCCCAATAAATGCCTCGAATAAACATCCTAGTTTCTTTAAATTCGTTCGGATTTTCTTCTCCTCTGCGTATTTAGAAATAATTAACCATTTATTAATATGCATTTCGTAAGCCAATTTTCCAATATGTTCATTCTTTACCAAAGCAATTTTCTTTTCGGTCATGAACCCTTCATCAGCTTTAGGGAAACGTCGATACAAATAATATTTTGTAATTAATTCTAAAACACCATCACCAATAAATTCTAGGCGTTCATTTGATTTGGTTTTTAGTTTTAAACAATCATCAGGGCAAGGCATGATTTTAATATTATTAGCCAAATTTTCGTGTTGAGGTCTTTTAGTATATGAACTATGAATAAAAGCACGTTTATAAAGTTCTAAATTATGAACTGGTGCTTTTATTCCATAACGATTAAGAATAGATTGAACATCGTTCAATGTAATCTCAGTGTTTTCATTATTAAATGGATCAAAAATTAGATTATCACCAGATTTAGTAACATCGCCGTCTTGTAGAATGGATTTTAGGTCTTGCATATCATCGATAAGTTCGTTCATTTCTATATTTAGAATAAACGATTTATATTTAAATCAATTTATAAAATCTTTTTTTAAAAATATATACGTATAGTATATAAAATGGGTGTTCAAAATGGAAGAGCTAAAAATATTAATTCAATGATTAACCAGGCTGACAACTCAAACTCTAAATGCCCTGGACTTGCGCCGACCGTCGGACTTAACGCGTCTGTTGCTGGTGTTTACAAACAAAAACTTGGTTGCTGCGGAAAGTGTGTGATTTCCGGTAAAATTAGCACCGCTTATGGTTGCAGTGTTGGTTGTACTCAACGCAGACATTAAACATTAAAAGAAATTAAATATAAAAGGAATTAAGTATTATTCTTTTAATAAGCATATTAGTATTTTATGCTTATTAAATTAGATTTTAGAGAGAATAAACTGATTAGTCTATGCAATGCCCTTCTCCCAGATGACGACAATAACAAAATCAAAATAGTGAATGAGAATCTTCCATTAGGGGATATTATTATATGTGACAATGAAGGCAATGAAAAAATAATAGTAGAGAGAAAAAGTTTATCAGATTTAGCAGCTAGCATTCGTGACGGACGTTATAAGGAGCAGAGTTTTCGATTAAACCAATGTTCTTTACACAATCATCATATCTACTATTTAGTAGAAGGAGATTTAAGGTATTATAGACCATTTAAGGGATTGCCTGATAAAAAGGCTTTATTGTCGGCAATGATAAGTATTAATTATTTTAAAGGTTTCTCTCTTCAACGCACAATCAATTTAGAAGAAACAGCCGAATGGATCATTCATCTGGCTACAAAATTAGAAAAAGAAAGTGATACAATCCCATATTATAATGGTGGTGCCGAATGCACTAATGTAAATACAAATTACGCAAATGTAGTTGGTAAGCGAATTAAGAAAGATAATATAACTCCTGAAAACATTGGAGAAATTATGTTATCCCAAATTCCAAATGTAAGTTCTGCTTCAGCCAATGCAATTATGAATAAATTTAGCACTATAGCAACCTTAATAGACGAATTAAAGAGAGATGAAAAATGTTTAAATGATATTACATTACCAAATAAAAATGGACAAATAAAAAAATTAACAAAGCCATGTATTAATAACATTTATGGGTTTTTATTAAAATTTAAAACAATAGTTATAGATACATAGTTATAAATACATAACAATAACAAATATTTTGTAAAATGTATTATATATAGTATAAAATGAAATCTAAATTAGGTCGAATTAAGTGTAAACCATTACCTAAAATATATAAGTATATTGGTTATACTATAGCAATTTTATTTGCTATATATATTATTTCAAAAACGATTCAAACCCAAAGAAATAAAAATATTGAGGGATTCAAAAAACATGGTGTAAAATTTATAAAAAAATCAAAGGCTGGTAAAGAAGGCAATAAGAACATTAAAGAAGATAATAAGAATATTAAAGAAGGCAATAGGAACATCAAGGAAGGCAATAAGAATATTAAAGAAGAGAAAGAGGTAAAACAGAAAAAAAATATATATGAAAAGGAAGATTATGTTGAAGAAGGTGAAGAGATAGATGAAGATGAAGATGATGAAGATAAAGAAACTGGATTGTTTAATTAATTAAAAATATAAATTATATATATTAAAATATAGTAGAAACTATAATATATATAATGAAAACAGATGAGATTTATAGATTTATTGGTTACGCAGTAGTTGTAGTTTTTATAATATATCTTGTATCAAGCGCATTTCGTTTTCAGACCGGCGTATTAGTTGAAGGATTTAAAGAGGGAAATAGAAATAGAAAGAAAAAAAGTAAAAATAATGGAGAAAGATTATATGAAAAATGTAAACCTGATCAAGGAGGTATTTCTAATACCGAAAAAAATAATACAGTAAATAAACTAAAAAGTATATCTAATAAATACAATGATGAATTATGTCAAAATTATAATAAAAAAGAAAAATATTATGTTGAAAATGCAATTAGACAAGGGATTAATACAATGTATGATAATTCTATAGATCATCATAAAATATTGGCTATAATGGATAGTATAAATATCGCCCAAGAATATGTTGATATAACTATTCAAGATGAGGGGGAAAGAGATACATTGAGAGATGAAAAGATGGAAATATTAAGAGCTCAAGTTGAAAACGTCAAAGTATTGGAAGATTGTAAGAGATATTATAATGATTTTTATGGCGAGAATTAAATAATATATATAAAAATGAAATTTATAATGATAATTATTATTATAAATTTTATAGAATTATTCTAATTATTTTTTACCCTTACTTTTTGTAACCAGTTTCCATTACTTGTTCAGTATAATCAACACCACCCCAAGTAGAATCCATAGGGTTAGGACTATATTTATTGGATTTATCATTAAACATTTTATCTAGAGGAGTTTCTTTTCCAATATATTGATTATGTCCATCAAATCCAGGGTAACTATTTTTATTATATATATCATTCTTTTTACGTCCGGCATCTACTAATTGACTTTCTTCAAATAATCCTCGCATTTCAACATTGGTTGGACCAGGCATAATATTTTTAGTAGCAAGTTCTAAAACTTCATCTGTTATATAATAATCTTGCATACCACCATGTTGGTTTGTCGGACTAGGACGCGCTTTATAGACTGAATCACCTTGTGCATTAAAAGCGTGTTGTAAATATAAAATGGGACATAATATTCCTTGACTACGTTGCCATTCCATGAATTCGGTATATTCATCGAGATTTTCAAATCGAATAGGATTTACACCAGGTACATTAGCGCGTTTGGAATTATATAAGAAAAATTCACTACCCTTTTGTATTAATACGTCTGAACAATTTTCGGCAATTTGATAACTTTCACTTTCATTTCCATTTCCATTTGTTATAAAGGATTCATTAATTTGTCCGGAACAAAATATAAAATACAATCCTAATAAAAATATAATTCCAATGACAATTAGTTTATACATATATATAAAAATACATATTTTAATCTCTAAATAATGTATATATATGGGAAAACAAGGGCTTGAAATCGCACATATAACAAAAGATGGAAAA
>Ga0315315_10005701_pt1 | contig 11496 bp, 9 predicted proteins | sample M140m3416metaG_FD_203699 | JGI IMG/M metagenome (GOLD analysis project Ga0315315, IMG submission 203699) | Ammonia-oxidizing marine archaeal communities from Monterey Bay, California, United States - M1 40m 3416 | ecosystem: Environmental > Aquatic > Marine > Intertidal zone | place: USA... | reverse complement strand
AAGACGATCTGGCCGTCGGTATAAAATCGACCGCCATTCTATTCGGAGACCTCGATGTCCGAATTATTGGCCTCCTGCAGTGCCTCTGCCTGTTCGCCTTTTGGCGCTGCGGCGTCGCCTTTGAGCTCGGCTTCATTTATGACGCCGCCGTTATCGCGGTTGGTGCGCTTTTTGGCCGCCACTTGTGGCGGATCAGGACACGGGATACTCGCCAGTGTTTTATCGCCTTTAACCAGAGCAAATGGATTGGACTGCTGATCCTGGTGGGCCTGTGCGGTCACTTCTGGCTCGGCACCGGCGCGGCCCTCTAACACCCCATGGACCCCCTTCATGCCACCGTCCATCGGTCACTGACCGAGATTGAGTCCAGTGAGTGGCACCGCTATTTTGATGGCGGTGATCCTTTTTTAAGCTGGCACTTTCTGACAGGCCTCGAGGCATCGGGTTGCACCACCGTAGAAACCGGCTGGCAGCCCACACATGTTCGCCTCGAGCAGTCGGGGTCGCTGGTGGGGCTCGTACCCGCTTACCTCAAGACGCACAGCTACGGAGAGTATGTCTTTGACTGGTCTTGGGCTGATGCCTGGCAGCGTATGGGGCTTCGTTATTACCCCAAACTGGTCACCGCTATTCCGTTCACTCCCGCGACCGGACAGCGCTTTGCCCAGATAGACAATGATCAGGTCGGCCTGCCACAGGTCGCTGCTGGCATGAAGGCGCTGTGTGAATCGCTCGATGTCTCCAGCTGGCATGTTCTGTTCCTTGAAGAATCGGCCTCGGCACAATTGTCAGACTGCGGCATGTCGCAACGGCTGACGACCCAGTTCCATTGGTTTAACCGCGGCTATCGCGACTTTCAGGACTTTCTGGACCGCTTCAGCAGTCGCAAGCGCAAAAATCTACGTCGTGAGCGTGAGCAAATTAGCCGCCAAGGCCTGTCGTTAGTCACATTGAAGGGCGAGTCCATCTCTCCTGAGCACTGGCAGTTTTTTCACCGCTGTTACCAAACGACCTATGCCAAACGATCAGGCCACGGTGGCTATTTGACGGAGGCGTTTTTTACCGAGACCTGCTCTGAGTTGGGCCAGGCGCCCGTGATGGTGATCGCCCAGCGTGAACGGCAGCCGGTCGCCGCTGCGCTATTTTTCGAGGGGGCAGACACGTTGTACGGGCGCTATTGGGGCTGCCTTGCAGAGTTTGATTACCTGCACTTCGAAGCCTGCTATTACCGGGGCATCGAATACTGTATCGAGAAGGGTTTATCGCGTTTTGATCCGGGCGCGCAGGGGGAACACAAGATTCAGCGTGGGTTCGAGCCCATTCTCACGTACTCCAATCACTGGATTGTCGACGAAAAACTACGCGAGGCAGTCGCACAATTCTCTGCGCAAGAATCAGAACACGTGCGCGCCTATCAGCGGGAAGCCGCTACGCTGCTACCCTTTAAGCAGGAGGGCGATCAACCTGCCTGAGGGGGCGCGTCGCGCAGAAACACCCAGGTATTACCCTCTGAATGATCGGCGCTGTAGTAGTAACCCTCACCCTTAAAACGCTTCAGCCTTGCGGGATCCGTCAGGCCCTCCTGAATAATGTAGCGCGCCATCAGGCCACGCGCCTTCTTCGCAAAGAAAGAAATCATCTTGTACTGACCATTTTTCAGATCGCGGAACTGAGGAGTAATGACGTCTGCATCCAGGAGCTTTGGTTTCACCGCCTTGAAATACTCATTAGAAGCGAGGTTGACCAGCACCGGGCTGCCACTGGCCTTAAGATGCTTCCCCAGCGTCTTGGTAATCTGATCCCCCCAGAACTCGTAGAGGTTCTTACCACCCGCATTCTCAAAAGGCAGCCCCATTTCCAACCGGTAGGGCTGCATTAAGTCCAGCGGCCGCAACAGGCCATACAAACCCGACAGGATACGCAGGTGTTTCTGGGCGAAGGCCAACTCTTCCGCGCTGAGCGTATTGGCCTCGAGCCCCGTGTAAACATCGCCCTTGAAAGCCAGTACTGACTGCTTGGCATTACTCAGCGTGAACGTTGGGTCCCAGTTCATGAACCGCGCATGATTGAGTGCGGCAATGTTCTCCGAAACACCCATTAAGGCCTGAATATCTTCCGGGTCCATTTTGCGGGCGTTGGCGACCAATGACGTGGCCTGCTTGATAAATAGTGGCTGCGTCGATTTTTTTGTCGTGGGTGCAGTCTCGTAGTCGAGGGTTTTAGCTGGCGACAGAATGGAAAGCACGGGTTTGCCTCTTCTGCAATCTATAGGAACAGAATGATAACCTTGGACGCCACCGATAAACACCATGGGAACAAGATGACAAACGAGACCCTCCCGGCGAGCAGTATCGACCAGATCATCGCCTGGCTGGGCCGCATCATCTGCTGGTGTGTTCCTGCTATGGCGCTCCTTGTCCTGATCATTGTGGTACTGCGCTACGGTTTCAACACCGGGGCGATTGCAGCGCAGGAGTCCGTGCAGTACCTGCACGCCACCGTATTTATGCTGGGCGCCGCCGTGACATTGGGCGCAGATCAGCATGTGCGGGTCGATATTTTTTATCGTAGCTTCAGTGAGCGGCAAAAGGCCTGGGTCAACATTCTCGGCCATGTCATCTTCACTTTGCCGGTGTGCGTCCTGATCGGCTGGGGATCGCTGGACTATGTGTTGGACAGCTGGTCTGCCCGAGAGGCCTCTCCGGAGCCCGGCGGACTAGCCTATGTTTTTTTGCTTAAAACCTTAATACCCGTGATGGCCTCGCTGCTGGCACTGCAATCACTGGCGCAGTGCCAGCGCGCGCTATCGTCACTGCGGCGCGGGAGCGCGTCGTGATCGAGGGTCAGCTCGCGCTGGCCATGTTCGTTGTCGTCTGCGGCGTGTTGCTGCTCGGCTTCCCTGTCGCCCTGACGCTGGGCGGCACCGCCTTGGGCTTTGCGGCCCTCGGCATTCTGCTTGGTCACTTTGACCCCGATTACCTGTCTGCGCTGACGGCCAGAATTTTCGGCACCATGGGGAACGAGACTCTCGTTGCGGTGCCCCTTTTCATCCTCATGGGTGTGGTACTCGAGCGAGCACGGATAGCAGAAGATCTGTTGGCTAATATGGCGGGGCTATTTGGCGCACGCCCGGGCGGACTGGGCGTCGCCGTGATTGTGGTGGGTGCATTACTGGCCGCCAGCACCGGCATTGTGGGTGCCACTGTCGTCACAATGGGTGTGCTGGCCCTGCCAACTATGCTGAAGGCAGGTTATTCACCTCAGCTCGCTGCAGGGACGATTTGTGCCACGGGCACGCTAGGACAAATCATCCCGCCTTCTATTGCGTTGGTGCTGCTGGGCGACATCATGTCGAGCGCCTACCAGCAGGCGCAATTAAGGATGAACATCATCAACACAGACACCGTATCGGTGGGCGATTTATTTGTGGGCGCCATGGTGCCGGGAGTGGTGTTGGTGATGCTCTATCTTGGCTATCTGCTGCTCCGTGCCATCTTGCAACCGGGGAGCGCGCCACCCGCTGCAGTCGACAAAACCGACGTGCGGTCGACGGCGTTGGCCGTGCTGCCGCCGCTGGGTTTAATCATGTTGGTCCTCGGCTCCATTCTCATCGGAGCCGCCACACCCACAGAGGCGGCCGGCGTTGGCGCCACCGGAGCATTGCTGCTGGCGTTATGCCGAGGCGCCCTGAGCCTCAACGTATTGCAGGACATCTCCCGGTCCACCCTTTACACCACCAGCATGGTCTTTCTGATCCTAATCGGCGCCGCGGTATTTTCGCTGGTCTTTCGGGGGTTCGGTGGTGACGCCATGATCGAATCTTTTTTTGAGGAGCTCGGCGGTGGACCACAAAGGGCACTGCTGGTCGTAATGTTGGTGATGTTTTTGCTGGGATTCATTCTCGATTTCATCGAGATCACCTTTGTAGTCGTACCGGTAGTAGGGCCTATTTTATTAGCCATGGGTTTTGACCCGATCTGGCTGGGAGTCATGATCGCAGTGAATCTTCAAACCTCGTTCCTGACGCCTCCCTTCGGCTTTGCCCTGTTTTACCTCCGTGGAGTCGCGCCCGAGAGTGTGAGTACCCGAGCGATCTATTCAGGCGTTTTACCCTTCGTGCTCATCCAGCTCCTACTGCTGGTGCTGATGTGGTGGTGGCCCAATTTGGTGCTATGGCTACCGGGCGTCTTGGGGCGATAATGGCGTCAACGGCGGTTGGTCTTTGTCCGATGCAATGCCGCGAAGTATTAAACCCATCAGCATCGTAAAAAGGGGCGACCATGTCAGTAGAAGAACTCGATACCCACCCACGGCCCTTTGGTGAATTGGCGCTGCAGACTATCGCCATGCCAAAAGATACCAACGCCAACGGCGATATTTTTGGTGGCTGGCTACTCTCGCAAATGGATCTGGCGGGCAGCATTACCGCAGCGGAATTGGCGGAAGGCCGTGTGGCGACCGTGGCGATCGAAGGAATGTCATTCCTAACACCGGTTCACGTGGGCGCCGTTGTGAGTTGCTACTGTGACGTCCTCGAGACGGGCCGAAGCTCCGCGCGCATCTTGGTAGAAGTCTGGATTAACGCCAAGCAGGATGGCGAGCCCCTAAAGGTGACCGAAGGTGAGTTTATCTACGTGGCCATTGATGAAAACAAACTGACCCGACCTATTCCGCAGTGAGGGTCACCGGCGGCAAGAGGCGATCCCGGCCGTTGAGATAGGCTCGCTCCGAGATCTCATGGTACGTGCGCACCCGCTCGGCAAAATCAAAGTACGAATCTGCAATTTTCCTCGCCATAGGGTCACTCTCTACCAGTGACTGAATCGCTACTTGGCTGCTGTCATACAGTGCGTCCATGATGTCATCGGGGAGCGGCAGCACCTCGGTATCAAAATCCGTGAGTAAAATCTGAAGTGATTCACTGTTATGGGCGGTAAAGTCGTCCAGCATATCGGTATTGGTCGCGCGTGCCGCAACCCGCACAATCGCCTGTAAGTCTGCCGGCAGCGCTGCGAGCGCGTCGGCGTTGACGATGATCTCCAGCATCGCCCCTGGCTCGTGCCAGCCTGGATAATAATAATAATCACCGACCTCCATTAGCCCGAGCGTTCGGTCGTTATATGGGCCCACCCACTCGACGGCATCAATCACGCCCGTCTGCATAGAGGTATAGACCTCACCACCAGCAATTCGCACGGCAGAGCCACCGGCCGCATCGAACACCTCTCCTGCAAGACCAGGAATTCGCATCTTTAATCCATTGAGATCCTCGCGATTATTCAGGCGAATATTGAACCAACCCGCCATCTGAACCCCGGTACTGCCTCCTGCGAAAGGCACCACGCCAAACGGTGCATACAGTTCATGCCACAGCTGCAGGCCACCGCCGTAATGCAACCAACCGTTCGCCTCCTGCGCCGTCATGCCGAAGGGCACCGCTGTATAAAATACCGAGGCTGGAATTTTGCCTTTCCAGTAGTACGACGCCCCATGACCCGCCTCAGCCACACCTTGAGAGACCGCATCGAATACCTCAAACGCGGGTACGATCTCGCCCGCACCAAAGACTTTGATACGCAAACGTCCACCTGAGGCCTCGTTGACGCGTCGGGCAAAGTTCTCTGGCGCGGCACCCAGCCCCGGCAATCCCTTTGGCCAAGTGGTCACCAGCTTCCACTCGATGGCCTGTGCGGGACCGTCGGAGGTCACCACCACCTGGTCTGAGGTGCCCGCCCGATCCAGCGTCCACAGTGCCACAACGGCCACCAGCGCGGCGGTCAGCCCGACTACCGCAACGGGTAAGACTTGTTTTTCACGCATGGCTTATCCTTAGAGAAGCGTCAGGTTGGCGTATTGAAGCACAAGCCACTTGCTACCTTCACTGAAACTCACCTCGACCCGGGCATTACCGCCCTGCCCCTCGAACTGGGTCACGACACCCTCACCGAACACCTGGTGCAACACCAAGCGGCCGAGTTCGATCCCTTCCGCGGGGGGTTCCGCTAGAGCGGCGTGCGCGAGAGACCCCATAGGACGGGAAATGGCCCCATTCAATCGCACTTCCTCAATCAGGTCTCCCGGTATCTCGCGGATAAACCGCGAAGGCGTATTGTACATATCACCGCCGTACAGCCGGCGATTTTCAGCGTACGTCACGATCAACTTTTTCATCGCGCGGGTGATGCCAACGTACGCCAGGCGCCGCTCCTCTTCCAGACGACCCGGCTCCTCAAGCGACATTTGGTGGGGAAACAAATTTTCTTCCATCCCCGCAATGAACACTAACGGGAACTCGAGCCCCTTGGCTGAGTGCAGCGTCATCATCTGAATGCTGTCCTCGTAGGGATCAGCCTGACCTTCTCCGGCATCGAGCGCTGCGCTATCCAGAAAAGCCTGCAGCGGCGAGATCGTCTCGTCCTCGGCCTCAAAGAGGCGGGTCGCTGTCTGCAATTCCTGCAGGTTCTCGACGCGCGCCTGCCCTCGCTCCCCTTTTTCAGCGCGGTGGTAATCCAGCAGCCCGCTGACCTCGATGACGTGCTCGGTCAGCTCTTCCAGCGGCAGGGTCTCGGACGCCCGATCGAGATCATCAATCAGCGACTGAAATTGAGCCAATGCGGTCAGCGCCCGGGCCGGCAGTAAACTCTGCTCCCTGACACGATGAATGGCTCGCCACAAAGAAATCTGCTCTGCACGAGCCACCTCGCGCAGCTTTTCTACCGTCTTGCTGCCAATCCCTCGAGGCGGTGTGTTCAATACTCGTTCGAGTGCAGGGTCATCGTCGCGTGTTTGTGCGAGACGCAGATAAGCCAACGCATTACGTATCTCAAGACGCTCGTAAAATCGCTGGCCGCCATAAATCCGATAAGGGATCCCCTCGCGCAGCAACGCTTCTTCGAGTACCCGTGACTGAGCATTGGATCGATATAAAATCGCGATGGACCGGCGAGGGTGACCGTCGCCAGCCCAGGTCTCGGCTTGCTCGACGATATAGCGCGCTTCATCTTGCTCATTGAAACCGGCGTACAAGGTGATCGGTTCACCGCGCTCACCCTCAGTCCAGAGATTCTTGCCCAGCCTGCCTGCATTGCGCGCAATCAAGCCATTTGCCGCCTCAAGAATGATTTCGGTAGAGCGATAATTCTGCTCAAGGCGCACCGTCTCAGTCCCTTTGAAATCCTCGGCGAAGCGCTGAATGTTTTCCACCCGGGCGCCACGCCAGCCGTAGATCGACTGATCATCATCACCTACCGCGACCACTGGAATGGTCTGACCTGCCAACACCCGCAGCCAAGCGTACTGGATGGTATTGGTGTCCTGGAACTCATCCACCAAAATCGTTTTAAACCGCTGCTGGTAGTGCTGAAGGGTTTCCGGGGACTTCAGCCATAGCTCATGTGCTCGGAGAAGCAACTCGGCAAAATCGACCAGGCCACCCCGCTCGCAGGTCTCCTCGTACGCCGCATAGATCCGCACCATGGTTTTGACATACAAATCACCCTCGGGTGCCTCTACATGACGCGCTCGCAGTCCTTCGTCTTTTTGCCCGTTAATGAACCACTGCGCCTGCTTCGGGGGCCAGCGAGCCTCATCAAGCTCAAGCTCGCGACAGATTCGTTTCACGACCCGCAGTTGGTCATCGCTATCGAGAATCTGAAACTGCTGGGGTAGGCCGGCTTCCCGCCAGTGTGCTTTCAAGAGTCGATGAGCCAGGCCATGAAAAGTGCCTACCCACAGGCCATGGGTTGGCATCTGAAGCATGTCCTCGATGCGACCCCGCATCTCCCGAGCGGCCTTGTTGGTAAAGGTGACCGCCAGCACAGATTGGGCTGAGAATCCCTCCGCTCGGATCAGCCAGGCGATCCGGTGAACCAACACGCGGGTTTTGCCTGACCCGGCGCCAGCCAGCACCAACAGGTGGCCTGAGCTGGCCGTCACCGCATCACGCTGCGCCGTATTGAGCGGGCTCAAAATATCCGATACATCCATAGCGAGAGTGTAACGGAATGGGGGGAATTGACTGAAGTAACCTTCGTGGTTGCTGTGTGGATAGCGGTTTCTTCAAATTGCTTTCATTGGTATAAAGTGACCAGCACTCGCAGACCTATTTTGAACAATCGTCGGTTTTAACGAGCCTCAAGGGGCTTTCAAGAAGGTCGAGACCATTGCGCCACACATCACAAGGAAATCGATCATGAAAATCCAAACTGCCTCACTGCTACTCGCACTCACCGTATTACCCTTCAGTGCGGCTCACGCCTGCGACATGCCCGTTGCGCCGCCCACTCCTGACGGCAATAGTGCCACTCTGGACGACATGATTTCTGCGCAGGGTGAGGTCAAGGCGTTTCAGGGTGCTAATGCCATTTACCTCGAATGCGTTGATGATCAAATGTCGGCAGAAAAAGCCTCTATTGACGAGGGAGATGACAGTGCACAGGAGCGATATGCCCTGGCCGCCGCTGACTATAATGCTGCCGTATCGCGGGAAGAGCAGGTCGCCGCTGACTTTAATACGGCGATTCGCGCCTATAAGGCGGCCAATCCCGACTGATTGCGATGCCCCTTGCCAGCCGCTGGCACGGGGCTACTCCACCGTCACACTCTTGGCGAGATTGCGCGGCTTATCGACATCGGTGCCTTTGGCTACGGCCACGTGATACGACAGGAGCTGCAGAGCAATCGTGAACACAATCGGCCCAGCCAATGGGCCACAGGCGGGCATCTCCAGCACCTCACATCCCGGGCCAGATTGATAACCCGCATTCTCGCTGGCAAAAACAAACAGCTGGCCGCCCCGCGCGCGGACTTCCTCGAGATTCGAGCGCAGCTTTTCCATCAACCGGTCATCGGGGGCTACGGCCACCACTGGCATATCCTCGTCAACGAGTGCCAAAGGACCGTGCTTTAACTCGCCGGCAGGGTACGCCTCGGCATGAATATAAGAAATTTCCTTGAGCTTAAGCGCTCCCTCCATAGCAATGGGGTGATAGATCCCGCGCCCCAAAAACAGTGCATGGTGTTTAGTGGTAAAGCGGTGAGAAAGCGCCTTGATCCGTGCATCCTGCTTTAAAACAGCCTCCGCAGCGCTTGCCATCTCCTCCAGTGCCGCCGCCACCTCGTTCTCAGACAGCGCATGAGGCGCGTGATGACGCGCGAGGCAGAGGGTTAGGTTCAGCAGCGCGGCGAGCTGCGTCGTAAACGCTTTAGTGGATGCCACGCCAATCTCTGTCCCGGCCTGCGTCAGATACACCAGCTCGCTGGCACGCACCAAGGCACTGTGGTCAACATTACAGATCGCCAAGCGCGCGAGCACCCGGTCAGCATCAACATGTTCCAGTGCCGCAAGGGTGTCAGCGGTCTCACCAGACTGGGAGAGTCCCACCACCAGCGTATTCGGCAGTGTCACCGATTGACGATAACGAAATTCTGACGCCACCTCGACCTGACAAGGCAGGCCTGCCAGGGCTTCAATCCAGTGCCGAGCGACCAAACCCGCGTGATAACTCGTACCACAGGCGAGAATTTGCACGGACGCCACCTTGGGGAACAGCGCAGCCGCGTTCGCGCCAAAGGCCTGATCAGTGGCCGACCCCTGGCCCACGGTCGCGCGCAACCGCGCGGGCTGCTCAAAAATCTCTTTGAGCATAAAGTGCTCATGCTCGCCGAGCCCCTCCTCCTCTGCTTGCAGGGCGAGGCGGGTAGGTATTCTTTTAATCACCTCTCCAGCTGAATTAAAAATCTGATACCTGTCCGCAGTCATCTCGGCGACATCGCCATCTTCAAGATAAACAAACGTATCGGTCACCGACCGGAGCGCGAGGGTATCGGAGCCGGCAAAATTCTCGCCGATGCCCAGCCCCAGCACGAGAGGGCTACCCTGTCGCGCCACAATCACCGTGTCAGGTGCTTCGCGGTCGACAATCGCCAGCGCGTAAGCACCTTGGAGCTGTGGAAGAACAGTTTGCACCGCTGGCAGTAACGCGCCTTCGGACGCAATAGCGCGTTCAACGAGGTGCGCTATCACTTCGGTATCGGTGTCTGAGACGCACTCACGACCCTCCGCTTTGAGTCGCTCCCGCAGGGCAGCGTGGTTCTCGATAATGCCGTTGTGCACCACGGCAATCCGATCATTCACAATATGAGGATGGGCGTTGATCACCGAGGGCTCGCCATGGGTGGCCCAGCGGGTGTGCGCAATACCTGTGCCGCCCCGAATAGGTGATGCCGCTTGCGCTTCTTCCAGCGCCGCTACACGGCCCAGGCATTTATGGCTCGATAACCCACCATGCCGGTCAATCAGGGCAAACCCGGCTGAATCATAGCCGCGGTACTCAAGTCGCCGCAGACCCTCTAACAGGATCTCTGTGCAGTCCCGCTGCGCAGCAACCGCCACAATGCCGCACATCAGTCGTTTTCCTCAGGCTTGGCCGGCCGCTGCCAGCCGTCCACATTGCGCTGCCGACCCCGGGCCACCGCCAGTTGATCTGCCTTCACATCGTCGGTGATGGTTGACCCTGCCGCGACAAAACCCCCTGAATCGATGGTTAGCGGTGCAACCAGCGTGCTATTAGAACCCACAAAAACAGCGTCTCCCAGCGTAGTGCGGTGCTTGTTGGCACCATCGTAATTGCAGGTAATCGTGCCGGCACCCACATTGCTCTGATCGCCAATGTCCGCATCGCCCAGATAAGCCAGATGGTTAGCCTTGGCGCCCTTTCCGAGGTGCGTATTTTTAATTTCAACGAAGTTCCCGACTTTAGCCTGCTCACCGATCACAGAGCCTGCTCGGAGACGGGCATAAGGACCAATCACCGCGCCGGATTGAACCTCAGCGCCCTCTATGTGGGTAAACGGAAGAATACGGGCACCTGCGCCAATCCGCGCGTTACGCAGGATGCAGTTGGCGCCGATCGATACCGCGTCGCCGAGCGAAACATCCCCCTCTATCAAGACATTCACATCGAGCTGCACATCGCGGCCACACTCCAGTCGACCCCGAATATCCAGCCGCGACCGGTCACTGATCACAACCCCCCGGGTCATGAGCTGATCCGCCAACGACGCCTGATGCAGTCGCTCGAGTTGTTCCAGCTGCTGCGGAGAGTTCACCCCCAAGGTGTCAAAGACGTTGTCTGAGCACACCACGGTCACTACCTCGCCATCTAGCCTTGCGAGGCCGAGTACGTCGGGCAAATAAAACTCTGACTGCGCATTCTGGTTATCCACGCGCGCCAACCAGGCTTTCAACGCGTCTGCGTTCGACGCCAACACGCCGGTATTAATCTCGGTCAGCTGCCGTTGCGCTTCAGTCGCATCTCGTTCCTCCACCACGGCAATGAATTCGCCCTGTGGGTCGCGTTCGACGCGACCATAACCAGAGGGGTTTTCAAGATTCGCCGACAGCATGGCAACGCCCGTTTCGGCGGCACTGACCACCTCGCGTAAAGTCTGCTCCGCTATCAGCGGAACATCACCGAACAGCACCAGCACGGTGCT
>Ga0315315_10005699_pt1 | contig 11498 bp, 10 predicted proteins | sample M140m3416metaG_FD_203699 | JGI IMG/M metagenome (GOLD analysis project Ga0315315, IMG submission 203699) | Ammonia-oxidizing marine archaeal communities from Monterey Bay, California, United States - M1 40m 3416 | ecosystem: Environmental > Aquatic > Marine > Intertidal zone | place: USA... | reverse complement strand
TATTAAATATTCTAAATTATTTACAAGGTTTCGGGCCGCCAGAAGTGAACGCTCGTTATCTCCAGACGATAAAGCATTTCCAAGATCACCACTTATTTGATTTATGACATCCGTCGGGATATCTAAATCGAGTGTTCTTGTTTGAATCTCTTCACCTTGAGTAACTAGAGCATTAATACTACCATTCACATTAGTATTAACATTTGTTTCATTCTGAGACATAGCCTCTTCTTCTTCTCTTAATCTAGTTGCTTCTGCTTGAGCCTCAACTGCGGCCGCCTCAGCAGCCTCGGCAGCAGCCTCAGCAGCTTCATCCCCCTGATTTTCTTGAGCGAGAGCTGCTGCTTGATTGGCCGCCTCCACAGCAGCAAGGGCAGCTTCTTCAGCAGCAGAAGCAGCTTCTCTTGCTGCCAATAGTTCTTCACTAGGTTCTTGAGTATCATTATTAGTATTAGTTGGTGGATTTACTCTCTCAGGATTATTTCTCCATTCTGAATGTTCTGCTGAACATCTGTCCGAATATTCACATATACTAGGGTTTGTTCCAGCCCCTTCAGGAATTATAAACCCCCGGTATGGTGGATCAGCATTAGGGTCAGGTGGATCACCACCAGGTCCATGGACCTTTTCATATTCACAACTCTCGCGATTTGTAAGGGTTGCACAAGATCTTATTTGTGGATCCAAAACATCATTCCATTTATTACAAGAATATAACAATGTATTAGGTATACATCTTCCAGGTCCCTGTGTTGTAGTTTCTTCTTGTTCTCCAGCGTCAGCACCAGGTTGCGGAATACAGCATGTCGTCTCCACGCACACCGGGGGGTCTCCGGTACATATCGCGTCCGGTTTTAATGGATTATCCGATCCACTACAATCAAATGGAGTATTGTTACCATCTGTATTACCACATGTAATATTATCAGTAGCACCATTATCATTATCACCAGCAGCAGCAGCAGCAGCAGCAGCAGCAGCAGCAGCATCAGTATCAGCATCAGCATCAGGTTCTATATTATCATTTCCTTCAATTGTCATTTCTTCTATTTCTTTCTTAAGTTCTTTACAGTCATTATTAAAGAAATATAAATATCCCAAAACAATAACAGTTATAATTAATAATTTTATTAGGGTATCTTTATCAACCTTATTCATATAATATTAAATAACATTTTATTTTAATATTTAAGAATTTAATAAATCAATAAAATATGAATTATTTATCATTTGATGTTGGAATAAAAAACTTGGCTTATTGTGAATTAACACCTAATAAAAATATAATTCAATGGGGTATTATTAATATGGACGATAGTCCAACTTGTTCAATGCATCTAAAAAAAAAATGTGAAAAACAAGCATCTTATAGTTTAACTCAAAATGATAATACTTCTTATTATTGTTCGTCGCATATTAACCATAAAAGTTTAAATAAAAAAGCAAAAAAAAAAAAATTAAATACGAAGCATGATATACTAAAAATATCACAAATGTGTATCTCAAAATTAAGGGAATTAGACTTATCAAATATTAAATATGTTCTTATTGAAAATCAACCGGCTTTAAAAAACCCTGTTATGAAAAGTATTCAAATGATAATTTATACTTTCTTTGTAATTGAAGGTGTTATGGATAAAACATCCCCAATAGAACTAATTCATATGGTTAATGCCCGAAATAAACTTAAAGTTTATAAAGGTCCAAAAATAGAATGTAAAAAAAAAAATAAATATGCCCAAAATAAATATTTAAGTATTGAATATACAAAATGTATGGTTACTAATGAATTAGATAAATTTAAAACACTATTTAATGAATCAAAAAAAAAAGATGATCTAGCAGATGCTTATTTACAAGGGATATATTGGATTGAAAAATAAATTATTCTGGTCCACAACGTTTTACACTCTCCCTATTTGAATTAATTATTCTATATGATTTAGTACCCTCCCAACATTTACAAGAATTTGTTTGAGGGACCCAGTCACTATAATTGGAATCATTATTAGGACTTGGTGGACACATGCGAACACATCTTTTCAAAGTTCCATTTGGATGTGTATTAAATTCACTCCCAGGCTTACAGTTACATGTATCTGATATATTTACCCATTCACTATATCCAGGATCATCTGTTTCTCTACAATCTCCTCCTTCTCCTCCTTCTCCTCCTTCAGTTGTAGTTCCTTCTCCTCCTTCAGTTGTAGTTCCTTCACCCACTTCAGTTGTAGTTCCTTCACCCCCTTCAGTTGTAGTTCCTTCACCCCCTTCGCTTTCTAAAACCTCAACAATTTCCTCCGTTAAATCCATACGAGGTGGATTATTATCTTGAGTAGAATCCTCTTCTTCTGAATCTCCGTCATCACTTAAAGAAACCCTTCTTCGAATAGATCCTCTGATATTTGCTACACTTTCTATTGTTTTTTCGCAATTTTTTTTTGTGAAATACATATAACTTAATATTATAAGAATTAATATTAATAGTTTATTAAGTGTTTCAGTCTTCATATACTAAATATATACATTTTTTTTTAAAGTACGATTAATAATTAAAATTATAATAATTTTAGTAGTATCATGGCTAAATATATATTTGTAACTGGTGGTGTCATTTCTGGATTAGGTAAAGGTGTAATATCTGCTAGTATAGGTTCTATTCTTCAAATGCTTGAACAAAAAAAAATTACAATAAAGAAATTAGACCCATACTTAAATATTGATCCAGGGACAATGAATCCAACTGAACATGGTGAAGTTTTTGTAACTGAAGATGGAACAGAAACAGATTTAGATTTAGGATATTATGAAAGATTCTTAGAAATAAAAACATCTCAAATAAATAGTACATCTTCAGGTAAATTATTTCAAAAAATATTAAATAATGAAAGAGAAGGTAAATATTTAGGTAAAACAGTTCAAATGATCCCACATTTCACAAATATCATAAAAGATTTTATATGTTATAATCCTAATAATTGTGATTATATTATTTGCGAAATTGGTGGTTGTGTAGGAGACATAGAAGCGATGGCTTTTTATGAAGCTCTAAGACAATTAAGAAATGATTTAGGAATTGAAAATATCTTATCCATACATTTAACATATCTTGTACACTACTCAATTACAGATGAATTAAAAACAAAACCTACTCAAAATAATATTAGAGAACTTCAACAAGTAGGTATCACACCTGATATTTTAATATGTCGTTCAGAAAAAAGTATATCAAAAGAAATAAAAAAAAAGTTGTCTCTACATACAAATTTACCAGAATCAAATATTATTGAAGCAATAAATTTATCATCCATTTATAAAGTACCATTAAACCTTATAAAAGAAAATATCCATACAATTCTTTCAAAACAATTCAATATTCATAATAAATTAAATACTGAAAAATGGAATACCTTAAATAATAAAATAGAAAATTGTAATAAAACTATTACCATCGGATTACTAGGAAAATATAACGAATTAAATGATTCTTATAAATCTTTATTAGAAGCCATATCTCATGCTGGAATCTATCATAATTATAATATTAATATTCATTGGATAAACGCTAGAGATCATAACCTTGATTATACTGAAACTCTAAATAATATTCATGGTATAATCATACCCGGGGGATTTGGAAATAGTGGAATTGAAAATATGATATCAGGAATAGAATATATTCGAAATATGAAAATCCCTATATTAGGTATATGTCTTGGAATGCAATTAATGATAATAGAATATTTTAAAAATGTTATAGGAATTAAAGATGCAACCTCAGAAGAATTTGATAAAGATGGAACAAATGTAATTACAAAAATAAATACAAATGATAATAATATCGGTGGAACAATGCGTTTAGGTTTAAAAGAAATAAATTTAGATTTTTCTTTAAAAAATATTTATAATAAAGATAAAACATTAGAAAGACATAGACATCGTTATGCGATTAATGATAATTTTAAAAATATATTATATGAAAATAATTGTTTAGTATCAGGTTTATCTGAAGAAGGAATTATTGAAATTATAGAATTAAAAAATCATCCGTGGTATATTGGATGTCAATATCATCCAGAATATAATTCCACACCCTTTAACCCTCATCCATTATTTTTATCGTTTATAGAAAATTGTATTTAATAAGAAGCGTTTAAATTCTTTATTATTAATATTTAAAGAGATTATTTCATATATAAAAAAATGAGCAATGTTTTACTTAATTCTTTATATAAATACTATGATGAAAAAAATATAAAAAAATTATTAGAAGTTTTAGAAGAAGATACTAAAGTTTCTTTAAGGATAATTGATTGGTTTGTAACAAACTATTCGAAAAAATATAATGTATTCTATACAATTCATAAAACGGAAACTGGAAAAAATACTTTTAACCCTGATGGCAATAGAATTTTAAAACAATTTAATACATACCATTCTTATAAAGCTCAATTAAAATCATATTCTAAAAAACGTTTTGATCCCTTTTGTAGGAGAGAGAGAATAACGTTTAATTATGGTAAAGATAAAGGTATATCAACGACAATTGGCCAATTAAATTTTTTTAAATGGGCGATTGATAATCTTATCATTGATTATATAAAAGATAATTATAATCATATTGAAGAGGATATGAATATAAGTTATAACTCAATGAAAAAAGAAAAGAAAAATGTTAAAATAAGAAAGAAACGTCAAGAACTATCCAAATCAGCTTCAAGAGGACTGAATTCAAATAGTATGAAAGTAGTTCTTAATTTTTCTTAAAAGGGCACTTCTGGGAATCGAACCCAGGACCTCTTGCACCCAAAGCAAGAATCATACCACTAGACCAAAGTGCCGAGTTTGCGTCGTCCGGGACTCGAACCCGGGACACCAGCTTGGAAGGCTGATATGCTAACCCCTACACCAACGACGCTTAAAAAAAATTTTTTATATTAATTGTATATTTAATTATTTCACAATATTTACGCACTAGACTTTGAAACCTTCACACGCCTCTTTACCGCCTTCTTCTTAGGGGGTTCGGGTTCTTCTTCTTCTTCACTACTATCTTCAAGCATTTCTACTTCCTTTGTTTCGGTAGTAGATTCATCCTCATCATCTTCATCTTCAGAATCAGACATGATAGCAAATTCTTGTAGACCCCCTTCAGGAACCTTTACACGAACCTGTTCTGCCCTCCACGTACATCCAAACTTACCATTCGCAATCCAAATACCATTACACTTTAGAACCGCCTTAACCTGAGCACCCTTCATAAGGACATTTGTAATGTCAACTGGACTATCAGTCGTTCGATCAATATCAAATAGTTCCTTCTTTTCATTATATACAGAAAGCTTATCAAACTTATTATTCTTCTTTACAACCTTAAATCCAAACTGGTCTGGATACTTCCCCGTTGGTTCACCCGACTCAGGGTCAACATGAACCTTAACCATAGGTGTATATAGCTCCTTAATAGTATCTACAGATAGCTTCGGTTTCTTAAACCACGCCTGACTATTTTCCTGTGCCTTAGAAATTAGATGATCATCGAGATTCGTGAGGAATGTATGGAGATCATTCATCTTAGGATTAGATTCGAGATTCTTTAGGGAAACCTTAATTGAATACTTCCCAGATGTATCATTATCAGCAAAATAACTAGGGTCAAATGGTAGTTCGACTTCAGGTGTCTGCATATAAAGGGGATTAATACCACCATTATAATTTAGATATAGCATCTTACCGCCATTATCAAGAGTCTTCGGGACGGAAAAACTCACCTTTCCAATATCAATATCACCAGCCTTCATTGCCATTGTTTTTGTTTGTTTGTTTGTTTGTTTGTTTGTTTGTTTGTTTGTTTGTTTGTTTGTTTGTTTGTTTGTTTATCTCTATTTATGTATATAATTATTTCTCTAAGTAATTTCAAATTTTGAAAATATGTATTAAATTATTATTTAAATATTTTTTTCAAAGAAATAAGTAAATAATGTGTAAGTTTTCCGAGGATAATATAAACTGTCAAAATAAAATAAAATACGGAGGATATTGCTTTAAACATCGAAGATATCACCTTATCGATAACAATTTGATAAATTACGATAATTTTACCTATAAACCTTCAGATTATCTTAAAAAAGATATTATAAATACTCTAATATCAATGGGGACTATTGTAAATAAAACTAAAAATGATACTAAAGGAGTATTATTTAATAAACTATTAGAAAAGTATAAAACTCTTGATAAATATTCGAACGATACACCATCAATCTTAAAAATTCAAAAAATAATAAAAAAAAAGAATAATATTAGTTCTCTAAAAGGTATTGGTTATACTAATAAAGATAAATGTAATAATACTGAAGACTTTTTTTCATTTGAAGAAATTAATGAGATTGATGATAGATACTTCTTTTCATATGAAGATAAAAATAAATTTATTTGGTTCTTTGATATAAGATCATTTAATAAATTAATTGAGATGGAACAACCTAATCCATATACTAGAGATCCCATTCCTTCAAATGTGGTTAAACGGGCAAAAAAATTAACAGAAAAATTAAAATTAAATAATAATGATAATCAAGTTGATCTTCAATTGATTAAACAAACAAAAGAACAAATAGTAAAACAAAAAACAGTTGATTTGTTTGCTTCTATTGAACAAGCCGGATATGAGTGTAATATTGTATGGTTCTTAAATTTACATAGAGATTTATTAAAGAAACTTTATAGAAATTTAGAAGATTTATGGAATTATCGTTTACCATTAACACCTGAAATGAAATCCAGAATAGCTCCCCCAAATGGTAATGTTTTTTCAATGAGGGTAAATGATGTTTTTAGAATTAGTAATAAACAAGATCTTCAAAGTATAATTTTGAATGAAGTATCTAAATTTCAAGGGGCCGTTCAAGAAGGGGATAAAAAATTGGGTTATATGTATTTTTTAATTGGTCTCGGAATGGTTTCAGAAGAATGTTATTACGCACATCAATGGTTAATGTTAGCCAATGGATAATTATATTATATTATATTATATAATGTCAACTGAAAGTTTATCAAGTAATCCAGAAGAAATAGATGTGATTAAGGATATATTACAGAGTTATAATAATGAAATTTATCTAAATAAATTACAAGAATTAGATTTAGATCCCCGAAAGAATAATTGGAGACTATTAGTTGAATTAAATGCTAGATTAAGTGAATATAGTATTAATTCTTGGTATTATAAATTTATATTACAAGAAAAAGAAGAAATATTATTTCCCCCAGGATCATATTATAAATCTGGAAAAAGGATGGGGGAAAAAAAACCAAATACAGTAAAAAATCTTCTTAAAATTTACAATAATTACCTTGATCCAGGAGAAGCAGTTAAAACTAGGAATAGTTATTTAAATGTCGAACTTTTAGCAAAAGAAGTTGCTAGACGTATTGTAGAGAGAAAATATAAAGATTTTATTGTTATACCCGACTTAGATAGTTTAAGGGAATTTTTATCAATCCATAAAACTGAAATAAATGAATTAATATCGGCTATTCCAGATGGAAACCGTGGTTTATTATCTTATATGGATATTAGCGAAGGGTATGGTAATGGACCTACGGGGTTAAACGGAGATAGGGCTTGGGAAGAATCAGATAAATTTGCGAATCCATTATATACTGTTTTCGGTTTATCACATAGAATAAGAGTAATCCGGACCCGGGGTCCATATGGATGGTTTAAAGGTAAGGTTCCTTCCCCAGCGGCTTTGCTTGGGAGGTGGGGAGGAATGACATGGGGGAATATACGAATAAAAACATCAACTTTGACCCATGATAGTATTCGGGGTGCGAGTGTATCTTTAATGAAATTATTATTAGAGTTTATTGAACCGGAAATATTAAATTCTAAAGCTTGTATTAATACGATTATTGATATTATCCTTAATGCAAATAAACATTATTCAAATCCACAGATAAATTATGGGATTGGTCCTGATGATCAAGAGAATGGGCAGAAAGATAAAATATTATCAGTTCAATTATTTAAGTTACTTGTTCAAGCAGGATTATCAAATCAAAGTATAAGTAATTTAAGATTCGATGTATTTGGAGGGACATGGATGCCCGTGGAAACACATGATGTAATGTTCAGAAGACTCATACTTCCAAGTTTTATCCATCCCCTTGACCCGTATAGAGGGAGAAATCAAACTAATTTACATCAATTAATACATTTAGATTTAAGAAATTATTGGGAAGAAACGAGAAAATTATTTGATAAAAAAAAATTGTTATCTTTCGCAACAGGGAATACCGATGATGGTTCTCCTTTATCACTTTTAGACAGTGATGTTTTCCGTAAAGTTGGAAAACAAATACCCGTTGGATACATGGAACATACTCCATCAAGAGATGCTCTAAGAAGAAATGCTTTTGCAAGATGGTCTCCTCAAAAAAATTTAGTTTCCGCACAACAAAGATTAAATACTGCTTTAGGGACAATTTCACCTGATTCTTTATTCAAAGAAGGAGAAATTGAATTAATAAATAGAATTATGAAAAGTCAAATGGGAATAGACTTAATTGAACAAAGTAAAATGAGTGAAAATAAACTCCTTACAGCTATTCGAGAACCTTCTCCAAATATGGCTATACAAGATTTAGAACCTGAACCTGAACCTGAGCCTTATTTTGAGCCCGAACCTGAGCCTGAACCTGAACCTGAACCAATCGGAGGAGTTTTTAATCCGGGAGATAAAGTTTCATATACAAGTAAAAAGGGTGTCCCGTATACCGGCAAAGTTCTTGAAAATAGAGGTAAACAGTTATTAGTTAAAAAAGATAAAGGGGGTAAAGCATTGGTTCCAGTTTTGGATAAAACCTTAAAATCTTTAGGAAAATCAGGAGGGAAGTTAAAGCATCGACGAAGTCATAGAAAAAGAAGAAAATAAATAAAAAAGTTATTTAAACAAATATTATATTAATATATCATAATAAGTGCGGTAAAAAGAAATAAAAAAAAAATAAATCTATATAAAATGCCTGGAAAAACGAAAACCTCTGCCTCGAAAGCCAAGAAATCTTCTGCTTCTAAGAAAACCAAAGCTAAAACTGTAGAACCGGTTGTTGAAACCCCTGTCCAGGAAGTTACTCCTGCTCCGGTTCAAGAAACTACCGATGATCTAAACTATGATGATGATTTTGCAAATGTCCATGCCCAGCTCCAAACGGCGATGACTACCATCAAGACTCTAACTACTATGGTTAAGTCTCTTGAAAAGAGAGTAGCCCGTGACCGTAAGGTTATGAACAAAAAACTCAAGGGTCGTGCCAAGAGAGTTGTTGATCCTAACAAGCCCCCGAGTGGTTTTGCCAAGCCGGGTCCCATCTCTGATGAACTTAGATCTTTCCTCAACCTACCCAAAGGCGAGCTTATTGCTAGAACTGAAGTAACCAAGAAAATTACTGAGTATTGCAAGGCCCACAATCTCCAGAAGGCCGAAGACAAACGTTCGATTAAGACGGATGCGGCACTTAAGAAGTTGCTCCGCCTAAATAAGAATGATGAACTAACTTTCTTTAATCTTCAGAAATACATGAAGGTTCACTACCCTAACAAGGATGGCGTATTCATTCATCAGTAAATAGCTTGAATTCATTAGCAGATAATCTACAAGTATTTAGTAACTTTTTACTTTTTTCTTTTTTAATAATTATTTCATTTTTCTTAAGGAATGAAATAAACTTCTTTCCATTTACTTTTACATATCTTTTATTATGGTTTTTACAGAATATTATAAACTTTTTAAAGTTTTTATATAATTCCGCACGTATTACAAAATAAGCTAATATATTTGTTTTTTCATTAATATCTTTATAACTGTCAATCATATATAATATTTTATTTGCTTGAAAAAATGAAAATTCTTTTTCTAAATTTATCATTCTTTTAAAACATTTATAATTATCTTTATCTGACATTTGTGAAATTAAGAAACAATTTAATATATTTGCCCAAATTTCTGTAAATGCTTCTCGAGTATTCACTTTATCTGAAGTTATTCCATATCTCTTTTGATATTCTTCAATTATATCATATGTATCATCATATTCATCATAACATAGAGCATGAAATAATTCATGTATAGTCACTTTTAGAAGTTCTTCTTTCCTCCAAATATTAATAATTGATTCCACACCAAAAGAAGAACATGATCCTGAATTAACTTCTTTAGGACCTAATAAAACAGTATTCTCTAATATTTTTTTTTCATCAGTTAAATAATAATTTAAAACAATCCGATCTTTAATAGTTTTTGTTAAGCTACAAACAAATCTTACATAGGAAACTATCATATTCACAATTGTATTCTCAATTTCTTCTTTTGAATTTATAATTATTATTATTGTAATATTTCCAATATTCATCTCTATTTCTCTTTTATTTAATAAATATTCTGAAGCTTTAATGATATTATCCGAAATAAAACTATTTCCATAGATACTATTCGATTGTAGTTTTTCAGAATAATCTTTTATTAATTTATATTCCAATAATTTAACTTTTTTTAAATGTTTATAAAGATCATTTAATTCTTTAAATCCACGATCATTTACTTTATTCGATAAATGATTGCATATTTTTATTGAATCTTTAGTGAATAACATATATTATTCTCTTATAAAAAAATTAAGGGTTAATGTACATGTTATATTATCTACTTTTAATGAATTATAATTATCTCTCATAAATAAATAATAAATTCCATTGTTAGTAAATAAATATAATACCTTCAATTTACGATTTTTATAATCTTCAGAATTTATAAATAAATTAACCGTCTCATTATGATATAAATCTCTTATATCAATCGATTTATGGGCTTTTACAATCGATAATTGTTTTGTTTTCTTAAATTTATTCCAAATATCCGTTTTAACATTCTTAGGTATAGAATCATATAATAGCTTCATTAATTTAAATTCATTGGAATTAATCAATTTATTATAATAACGATCCAATAATACAATATCTTCTTCTGTAAATTGAATATCTCCAAATAATAACTGAATATCATATTTTTTCCTTTCTTCATCATCATAGAGGACGTCAAATGCTTCCTTTATTTTTTTAAACTGTGTATCTTCTCCATTATTTTTATCAGGATGATATTTCTTAGATAAAGAATGATATTGTTTTTTTATTTCTTCTTTAGTTGCTTCCGAACTTAATTCAAGTAGATCATAATAATTCATTAATTATATTATATATACGTATCAATAAAGACTCAATAAATAATATATCTCTATAAGATTTTTGTATAATATGATTATATTGTGCTATTTCTTTAATTATCATTATTAGTTTTTTTTCTTTGATTATTAATTGTAATCTATCAATTAATTCATAATTTATAATTTCTGATAAATCTAATTCTTTTAATATTTGAGATAGATCTCGCAATTTATTCAAGGAAAATGGTTTATAAAATAGATCTATTATTTCATCT
>Ga0315315_10005695_pt1 | contig 11500 bp, 17 predicted proteins | sample M140m3416metaG_FD_203699 | JGI IMG/M metagenome (GOLD analysis project Ga0315315, IMG submission 203699) | Ammonia-oxidizing marine archaeal communities from Monterey Bay, California, United States - M1 40m 3416 | ecosystem: Environmental > Aquatic > Marine > Intertidal zone | place: USA... | reverse complement strand
TAAGAGAGTAGCTAGGGCTGAAAAGAGATTAGCAGCAGCACAGGCTAAGGCTGAAAAGGCAAAAGCTAAATTAGCAGCTAAAGAAGCTAAGAAATTAGCAGCAGCACAGGCTAAGGCTGAGAAAGCTGAGGCTAAGAAAAACCGGAAATTTGTTTTGGATGTAGCTAAACAAATAGAGAAAAACTCCATAGCAGCTGAAAAATTAGGCACTAAATTAGCTAAGAAGACCATAGCATTATTAAAATGGGCTCAAGCGAATGATTTCGAATTAGAACATATAGTAGATATTCTTGAATCTGAAATAGAGTCACCTCGTAGTGATAACAATATGGTTACGATCATAGATATAGCATAAATTAACCCTCAATATAACCCTAATAAAAATAAAAAAATTAAAAAAACAAATAAAAAAGAAATAGGTTATACACACCTTTTTTCTTTCGGTATTATATATGAAAATTAATTATAAACACCAAATAAACATGTTTATAGTCATGGTAATAGTTGGTATGTTATTTAATCCAATGAGTATGTTGGCTTATGACGTAAATCATTTGTATAATTCTAAAACTTTATTTTACGGTGGATTATTGATGGCTTCAAATATGATATGGGCGCACGAAATAGTGCACAATTTAACGATGGGACACTTTAACAGAAATTTATTTTTATTTGGAATAACATTATCAACATTAATAGTTATTTTTGTTTTGAGAGAACAATTGTTTATAACAGAAAAAGATTGGTTAAAAAGAATGATTCCACATCATTCTACAGCATTAACAACAACAAATAAACTATTAAAAAATAGGGAATTAGATATGAAATCTAATCCTCAATTATTTAGATTAGCAAAAGATATTATATATAATCAAGAACGTGAAATAGTTCAAATGAAATTGATGTTAGATAAATACTTATGAATATAAGCTTTTTTTGCTGATTTTAATGAGCAGCAACATAAGTAGCTATAAAACTATCATTCATAGGAGATCCTTCATTAATAAACGGAATAATAATATTAAAAAATTTATTATTGATTTTACACAATAACAAACAATTATTTTCTTTGTAAGTATGATACATAACCACATGGTTACCACAATCCTGATGGAATTTAAAGGCGTTAACCACGTGAGTGTTGTCGATAGGGATAGATTTATATTTTTTGTATTGACCCCACATAGCTACAGCCTCCCTATAATTAGAAACTCTAAATGGGACTTCAGCGATATATGTAGGTTTGGTTAAAATTATATTTTTTATAAATAACAACTCATCGTCTGTAGGCGGTTCCATATTATTATATTTATAAATTATTTTTTCTTTGCCTTTTCAATATTTTCTTTGACTACTTGTAAATCTTTATAAATATTATCAATACATTCATTAGCGTTTTTAATAAACATAGGAACAATTTGAGCAAACGTTCCATTATTTTTCATTAGACCTAATATTTGAAATTTGGATTTATCAACTTCATTATCCCTAGCTGGCGAACCTAATTTTTTACACCATTCAAATACAAGATTAATAAGATTATATAATTCAGTTCCACCAAATGCTTTATTTTCGATCATTTGTCTGAATAAAACTACATCCATAGATTCTTCAATTTCATTTCTAACCACACTACCTTGTCTTAATAATGATGCTAAACGTGTTCTTATTTCTTCATATAAACGAGCGATCCAATCATAATCAGGAGGTTCTTCTCTAACCTTATCTTCCAATAAATCAAAAAAAGCTTTTTTGAATTGAGTATTCATTTGTTGATTTAATGTATTCAACTGTTCTGGTTTTAAAGCACTCATATAATGATATTTATTTTTTTGTTTTCAAATTGTTTTCTTAATATATTTATATGAATAAATTATGCAATATGTTTAAAAGAGGAAAGATAATACCAAAAAAACCAAATACTGAAAAAAAAGCACCTTATAAAAACACCCATAGAGAAATCATACAAAGAAAAAAAAGTAATTTACAAATAAGAACAGGTAAGAATTTAACGATAGTTCCGGTATCTTATAAAGGGAAGTTCTCAAAAATATGTATTTAAAATATCAATTATGTATATATATATATTATGAGTTATAGCTGTGATAATATAACAAGCATATGTAATTTAACATTTATAAATATAGCTTGGTTCTTTGATTCATTATTAAATGATTTGAATGAAATGGGAAAAGATGTGGTATATCGTTATGAAGAGGACACTAAAATAGAAAGTCAAGGTAGAAGACGTTTACGAAATGCGGGATTGTTAAAACCATACAAATATGTAAGTGATTGCGATGAAAGGATTGATGTATATGAAGGGGATGAAGATTGGTTAGAATCATGGGATAAGGTTTAGCAGATATTATATTTTCTTTATAGTTAATATAATGTCTAGTAAGACAGAAAAAGTAACGTTAAGTGTAGAAGAGAAGGTAGCAGAAGATGTTAAAAAAGAGGAAGCTGTCATAAAAGAAACAAAAAAAACAGTAGCTGATATGGAAGCGAAAAAAAAGAAATCAAAGAAAAAGAAATTAACAAAAAAAGAAAAAGCAGCAGCAAAAAAGGCAGAGGAGGCTGCTGTAAAAAAAGCAGCGGAGGATAAAGCAAAAATCGAAGCAGAAAAGAAAGCAGCCGAAGAAGCGAAGAAACTAGAAGAGGAAAGAAAAAAGGAAGAAGAATTAAAAAAGAAACTAGAAGAAGAAGAAGCAAAGAAAAAAGAAGAATTAAAAAAGAAAGAAGAAGCGAAAATGGAAGCGAAAATGAAAAAATGGTTATTGGAAGAAGAAAAAGGAGAAGAAGAACTGAGACAATTACTAAACCAACATCCAGAACAATTTCAAAATGTCGATCCATATTTTTTCGCGGATACATTACAAAGTATGCAACAAACAATCGCTACACAAAAAGCATTAAAAAGAGTAAGAATGGAAGAAGCGAAGAAAAAGGCACAAGAACAAAGAGCAAGAACATTCAGAAAGGGAAATAATCCTTTTGGTATGAGCTTATTTTAATATATCACGAAATTTATATTGCCATATCTTACTCTCTTTAAAATTAGGATGTTTTGAAAATTCTTTTAATTTATCCTTTAAAACTTTTTTAAATCTATCACCACCAAAACCATTATAAACTATTCTATTAGAGTTAAAAATCCATCTATTTTCATAAATGTATTTGAATATATCATTCATATAAATACATGAATTTTCTGTTCCATGTATTTCATTATAGTATACATCCATCATCTGGTGTATTTTTACATATGTTTTAAATCCTCTCCAATATTCAGTAATTTTTCTTGTTTTATATTTTGATGTAATTAATGTCATTGGGATAGGAAAATTACCAATAAAATTTTGTCTACAAACAGGACAAGTATTATTATTATCCAACCATTTAATTATACAACCTTTACAAAATATGTGCGAACAACCGATTGAATATGGGTTTTTAAATGTATCTAAACATATAGGACAAGCTTTATTCATTTGTTGTAAATCCATTTATATAACAATTATAAAATTAACTTAAAATCAATTTTATATTTATAATCAAATGCCATATATACTTAAATTAAAAATAGAAAATGAAGAACTAGAGGATATTTATAGCGTAGCAGCAGAAAAACACAATAAAATGATAAAAGAATCAAAATTACCAGATAGCGGATTTGATTTATATTCGCCTGTGGATGTTAGTTGTAATCCAGAGACCCCATTTTGTTATACACATTTAATAGACTTGGGAATAAAAGCGGTAGCATATGAAGTTAGAAATTTCGACCAATCGCAAATAGATATGTTAGACAAGGGATTATGTCGTTCATTTAAAATACACACGCGTTCAAGTATTTATAAAACACGATGGAGATTGTCTAATAATACGGGTATAATAGATGCTGGTTATAGAGGTAGATTGAAGGCAGCTATGGACTATCATAAAGGTTTGGATGCTCCCCAGGTAAAATTGGAAAAAGGAAATAGATATTGGCAAATTTGTATGCCAACATTAGAACCATTTAGTGTGTATATAGTAAGTGAATTGGATAATACAGAAAGAGGAGAAGGTGGTCATGGGTCTACTGGAAATTAATAATAAAATTGATTTAAATAATTCATGATAGATTTATTTAAAATGAGCGCTAATAGAAACATGTCAAATAAATCAAATAAACAAAATCAAAAATTCAGTAGAGGAGGAAGAGGTAGAGGCCGTGGTAGAGGTAGAGGCCGTGGTAGAGGCGGTGGTCGTAGATACAATAATAGGAGGTATAATAATAGGAACAGAGAACCGATGAGAAAAGTTCCAACAAAGCCTTTAACCCCCATGGAAAAATTGAGAGCTACTAATATGCCAGCATATGTTAGAGTTATTCAATCTAAAAGGATTGCGGATATGGAAGAAAAATATATTGAGGATGCTTGTCCTTCAAATGTAGATGAAAAGCCAAAACTTCCTTATCTACCCGTTAGTTTTAATACAAAAGGTAATTTTCCAAAAGGGGAGAATGTAAGAAAATATTTGGGTGATTTGGGGTGGAATTATCATAATGGAGAGTTTTTACATCCTTATACAACAGCCACGATTCATACAGTTCACGAACAAGCATGTGATGGAGGGCGTATATTGGTACCAGGATATGATGTATATATGGATAAAGATGGTGTATCGTCTAATATAATGAATGTGGATAATATGCCACAGTATTTCTCAGAGAATACATATGTAACAAGAGTTCATCCAGGAGGGTCTATGACATATGAACTAGAACAACATAAATTTTCAGATTTTTGGAATACGCGAAGAGGTAAGCGAACGGAAAAAAATTACTTGTATGTGGAAAGGCGAAAGAAGAGAAGAGAAGAGTTTGCCAATATGAAACTCGTTGAAGAAAAAAAACAGAAAGAATACAACGAAGCTAAAAAAATATTACGTAAATAATTTTATAAAACAGTATAAAATAAAAGTAAAAAATATAATTAAATGAAATATTATGCAAATTTTTTTATAACGTTATACACATTTTTTTTCATTTTAATGTTATTGCAAATATGGATAGAGGTCACATTACTTGGTGATAAAGCGTATAAATATTTTTCATTAAAATAAAATTGATTTAAATAATTAATGATTTAATTATTTAAAATGAAATATAGAATAGCTTGGTGTATAAAAGAAATATTTGGAAAACCACAATATAGTTTTGGTGGGTGGCAATCAGAAGAAAAAATTAATGAATTAAAAGAATGGTGTTATAAACAAAATAGTATTGATTCTAATACATATTATTGGATAGAGAAGAAAGAAGGGAACAAAGTAAAAAATGTAAATCATAAATGGTGTAAAGAGTTTGAAACAGAATTTGTAAATATAGAGAAAGTTAATCAGAACCTCGAAAAATAAACATGGGGTTTTCTTCTGATTTTTTCTTTTTTTCATTACGAGGTAAATAATTTCTAGCTGCTCTTCTCTTTCTTTTATCCTTATATACTTTATCTCTAAATTCATCATAAGCTTTCATTAATCCTTTATCGAAGTCATAATTACCCGTATATTCGGGACGTTGGATAGATAATAATCCTTTTGCGTATCCTCTATTGTATTCTATTAAATTTCTAGTAGATACAAGAGATTTTACTAGTTCATTCTTTTCAGATTGGAATTTCACATTTTCTTTGATTAATCTTTTATTCCTACCATTAAGACGAACATTTTCTCTTAATGAGCTATTAAACATTTCTGTAACAGCCGTTATATCATCGTTAATTTGGTCTTGTGAATGCCTTCTCCATGATGTAAAATCCTTTCTACATAATGCACATGTTACATTACCTTTCATCCATCTAAAGAAACATTCGTTACAAAAAGTGTGACCACATCTGGTATTAACTATTTTATCAATACCTATTTTATTATAGCATATACCGCATTCACGTTCTTCATTAAGAGAAGACGATGTTTCGTTTCCACTACTATCATAAGTATCTCCATCTTCATTAAGAGCATCGGGATGATTACTTCTTAGAAATTCTATTAAATCATTCATGCCATTAAATCTCATACCCATAGGTGTCATAGGTGTGTTATCTGGAATATGTTCAACTGTTGGGGTAAATGTAAAAGCACTATCTTCTTCTGATGTTTCGGAATCACTTTCTATTTCACCAAACATACCGCCAGATATATCTACAATACCATCATCCTCAGCAATAGGCATGTTTATAGTTAAAGCGGTAGGGTTAAATACAGTAGGAATTGTATCTCCAATTTGTTGAGGTGCGGATGGTATTGGATTTTGAATTGTCTCTGATGGTGCCGAAATAACTTCACTAGGATTAGGCGCGGGTGGACTGCCTACAAGCTCATCAAGGGCTGATGATATATTCATGAAAGTATTTTGTGTTCTATTATTATTATTCATTTATATAAAACCAAGGGATAAATTTAAATCAATTTTATAAAATTGAATTAAATACATTATACTTATATACTTAATCGACATGGCTACATTTAAACAAATTGAAAAAGAAAAAAGAATATTAAAAAATATTGAAGGTATGGATATGAATATATTTGAACAATTAGATACCCATGTTACAATAAATGGCGGATTATCAATAGATGAATTGGTAAAAACGATACATTTTCATAAATTCACAGTAGAATCATTATCACATATATTTAATCAAATTAATAAAAGTCCAAATACTTTTCATGGAGTAGGACCATTCTTATTTCGTGACGGAGGATGGTACAATATAAGAGAAAGAAAATTAGACGTGATAAAAAAATTAACAGAAGAAAATATGAGATTAAAAAGAGAGAATGAAGAATTGAAAAAAATACTACAATATAGGGAAGAGTTTATAAATGATCATTGTGCATAGTTAATTTCTTAGACTACTTTCCCAATTAATGTTAGAACTATTATTAATGGATCGCCTTCTATCAGGAGGAAGTCCAGCTGGAGATTGTTCCAGTTTTTTATTTTTCATTAGTTCATTTCTTTTATCTTGAAGATAACCAATAGTTCTTTCAAGTGTAATAATTTTTTCTTTGATCTCTTTACAAGTTGATTTGGTATTTTGTTCTATTTTTTGTGTGCAACGAACTATTTCCATAATTAGTATTATTAATTAATTATATTTAAATAATAATATTAGAAAGTATTACCAGGATTTATATGGTCGCCTTGGAATAAATTTGTAATTGTAGAAGCATCGGGTAATTTTGCTTCGTTAGTATGACCATACGCACCGTATTGAAAATGGTCTTGGTCTTGAATTTTATTACCTGAGGTATCAACAAAAACATACTTGGCCAATTTAACAGGGTCGAAAACACCATTTTCTGGCGGACCGTGCTCTTTAATATAAAACAAATAACGTATATCAAGGTTTACATTAGCTTTAATATCGCACATAATGGGCGCTTCGTATTTTTTTGCCGCGATAATACCAGCATCTTCAAGTTGAACAGTTAAGGTGGTTAATTCCGTTTTAAGTTGATTAATTTCTATCGTTTGGTCGTCGTTAATAGTTTTAAGAGCGAAACCTTGTCTTGCGTTTGCTACAGTAGATAAAGCGAAACTAGATATCATTTGGATAGTGGATGTAACAGATAATTGTTGTGAATAACCAGCCCAATTTTGAAGCTTTGCTTCAATTGCGGCACCATTTTGTGCATCAAATTCTTGAACAGTAAGTTGTGATTGTAAATCACCTTGAAATTCTTGAATGTATTGTCTATTGACATTCAAATCAATAAATTCTTGTACATCTCTTAAAACTGCTTCTTCCTGATCTAAATTATTTTTAAGCATCCGTGTATGTGTTAATGTTGTAGACATAGCCGGTTTTAAAATCCCCATAGAAGAATGTTTTCTTGGCATATTTATTATTCATAGAGAGAATATAATATTTTATTAAAGTTATTAGATTTATCAGGACCTTTTAATTTCATAGCATTTTTAAATCTCTCAATTAGTGCGTTTTTCTTGTCTAAATCTTTTTTAAGAAATTTATTTTCTTTGATGAACTTTTTAAGTTTATCTTTAATTTCATGATCAGAAGCTGTAAAGTTAACGGTTTCGTGTTGTTTTCTAACAAATAATGTAAATGGGTAAATATCCTTCATATCAAGATGTGAAAAAGATATAGCCGCTTTTTGCATAATGGAGTCCGCTTGATTTAAATCTTTTAATAAATCTCCAAACGGTTGCTTCTTGTCCATCATATGTCTGAGAAGATTATAAGTAAAAATACTAAAATATTTAACTTGACCAGCAGTTGAAGGTAAAACTTTTTCATATGATAATGCGTTATCATTACAAGAAGAAATACAAACAGCATTACATTTTTCTTCTTTAATTTCTAAATTAGTTAATAATGATAAAGGTTTTGCTGTATATTTATATTTTAAATCACACATAGAGCCAGAATTACAACAATCGAAAATAGAAATGACTGTAGCATCAGTAACAGATATAATAGATTTAATAAGGTCATCTGTAATTTTATTAGTTGTATGGTCAGAAGGTAAGAAAACTTCATCATTATAATCAGCTTCATCGGTATCATTATCTTTCATTTGCGTCCCATGTCCTGTAAAATAAAAAAATAAAATATCATTTTTATTTGATAAAGCAACCATTTCTTTCATTCTTCGAACAATAGAGAAAAAGTTAGTATTCAAATTTTCTTTGTTGTCTCCAATTTTTTTATCTGTAAGAATAAGAATATGATCGTTATCAAACCCTTCATCTTCAATAAGATATTTTTCAACAGCTAAAACATCATTATAAGAAGCTTTCAATTCTAATTTTTCTTCATCAGGATAATTCAATCCAACAAGTAAAGCATATTTTACCATATATTAATTATATACATAATTATTTATTAATCTTTCTTTAATATATATGTCAGATCAAGAAAAAATACACCGAGTTGCTACTTATGTAACTAATGAAATAGTAAATAGTACAGGTAATGCTAGTTTACGCGGTCAAGCCAAATTTATTTATGATACTACAATAAGAAAAATACTCGAGATGAGAAATAATATGAACGAAGAAAATGTATTAGTGAGTATTATGAATGAATTGAAAAATAAAGTAGTGCACGATGGAAAACAGAAAGAATTGAAGGCTTACGAAACAGCTTTAAAAATGATCGATAATGATGATGTAGATATAACAACATTATTGGAACAAGAAACACAAGAACTAAACAATAATGATCCTCGCTCTTTACAAAATTCTCCTATTCCATCTCCTGCTGACATTGTAAACTCTAATTTGGTAAATAATGGTGGTAGAAGAAAGAAAAGAAAAACAAGCGTTCCAAAACGTTACGTTCCAAAACAACTTTCCAAAAAAGATAAGAAAAAACAAGCAAGAGAATTAAAGAAATCTAGGAGAGCATATAAGAAAGGTAAATATCATACGAGAAAGAAAATGAAATCATTCAAATCAAAAGTATCCCCACATATAATTAAGGCGCGTAAAATGTATAAAGTAGATAAGATTACTCCTAATAAAAAATTAGCAAAAGCTTGTGGTTGTAAAATACAAGGTTTAAGAAAAATAGTAAAGAAAGGACAAGGTGCGTATTTTTCTAGTGGTAGTAGACCAAACCAGACAGGACATTCGTGGGGTTATGCTAGAATGGCGAGTTCAATAACTGGTGGAAAAGCATCTGCAGTTGATTATAAAATACTAGAGAAATATTGTACAAAGAAAAGTAAAGCATTAAAATTAGCAAAGAAAATGAGAGGTAAAGGAACACGAAGAGTTAAGCAAGTAAAGATAGGAGGACGTAGAAAAACACGCAAATATTAATTATATATTATTTATATCTCTATAATTAATATATTAAAATGAAATCAAAAAGAAAAGGTACAAAGAAAAAAAAGACGCGTAAGAAACGGTTCTTATATAATCCAAATAACCCAAAGAAATCATTCGATGTTTATATAGATAAAAATCCAAACGATACAATACCGATTAAATATACTACGGTAAAAGATGTGGAGAAAACAATTAAAAAATTAGAAAGATTATATAAAACAAAAAAGTATCCACATAAGAGAATATGGCAAGTTGGAATGATAATGAAGGTAAGATTAGAAGCGATGAATAAGTATAAGAAGACACGCTATCCAAATGCTAAGAATGTATTTAAAAGATATCAACTATCGAAACGATATTTTAAATTTTTAGGAAATAGGTCAAAGAAAAAAACATTTGAAGATAGAAAAAAAATGACATTTAATATTAAGATGAAGAAAAAAAAGACAAGAAGAGGAGGAGGAGGAAAAAAGAAAAAGAAGAATAAAACAAAGAAATTCAAAAGAGATGTGGAAGTCAGGAAACTTGAACCACCGTCTAATAATTTTGATTGGAAAAAATACTTTCGCTCCCGCGATCATGATATAATAATGACTACAGTAGAGTATGATGATGAAGATGAAGCAACAACTTTTACTCCAACGGGTATCAGTCCATTAAGATATGATTATGAAGACCAGATGAAAATAGGGAAGAGTCCATTGGATAAAGGTCCTATAGGTAAGATGCATACACAATATGATGAGGACGGTAATTTAATATTTCCAAGCATGCGTACACCATTATTTGATAACTACAAAGGCAAACCACCAGAATTTAATCTAGGTCGTGTGGATCAAAAAAAATTGAAGTCTCAACAAAAATTTAAATCGGGTAAAGAAAAAGCACAACGAAGTGTGTTTTTTCCTACAACAATAGGAGGAAAAAATAAAAGGAAAAATAAGACAAAAAAAAATAAAAGTACAAAGAAAATGGATAAAGATTTCAAACCAAATTTAACACCTCGTCAAATGTTTAAGATGGGTAGTTTTGGAGGAACTTATTGGAGACCTATTAAATCAAAATTTCATAACACCACATTGAAGAATAAACATAAGAAGTATAGTTTTTTGAAAGATATACCTGATAAATTAATGACGAAACCCTTTGATGAATACGATAAAAAGTTAAATAAATATAAAAAGAAGGTTGGGACGACATTAAAGTTTTGGGAAAGTAAAGGTTGGATGAAAGAGAGTCATCCATATGGTTGGGTTCAATGGTATTGCGATTATTATTCGGGTAAGAGAAGTGCTGATGATGAAAGGCAAATAAAAAGATGGAAACAATTGGCTGGACCGAATGGTAGATTTAGAAAGTGGTTAATAACGATGATAATGAAAAAAGGCGGTAAGAAAGATTGGGATAATCACGATATTAGTCCGGCAATAAGACAAACATTACAACATTGGGGGTATAAGCTAACAAAGAGAGATTTTGACCGGGAATTGGCAGATAGAAAGAATAAAAATAATTAATTATATGAATTATTATATAATTAATACCTTGATTTACTGAAACCTTCTTTAAAATCTTTAACATACGGGAAAATACGATGAGGATTTTCTTCATCAAAGAATGTATATTTTTCAGGAATAGTTTTTTGAA
>Ga0315315_10005694_pt1 | contig 11501 bp, 8 predicted proteins | sample M140m3416metaG_FD_203699 | JGI IMG/M metagenome (GOLD analysis project Ga0315315, IMG submission 203699) | Ammonia-oxidizing marine archaeal communities from Monterey Bay, California, United States - M1 40m 3416 | ecosystem: Environmental > Aquatic > Marine > Intertidal zone | place: USA... | reverse complement strand
GCTGCGATCACCTTGGACGGCGAGGTCAATCAGCTGCGTCTCTTCGCTCACGCCAGTCTCTCGGAGTCACGAATGGTATACGTCAAAGCTTATGCCAAATAACGGTCATCGGCACGAATAACCCTAACGAATTTTACGATTCCGGCCCTAGGGACGGTTCCTGCAGAGGGGCGATAAGGCGTTGGATCTTCAAAAAGACCGTGTGTCACACTGCTTGAAGCACACGACAAGATCCGCCGATTATACACAGACTGACCAGTAATGACGATCAACCTTCCCGACACTCACTGCCATGTCCCAACACGGCACAAAATTGCCCATATGCCCTAAGAATACCGGTTAATTCAGCTCACCGTCGCTGAGTTTCCCACTCAAATGACATTGCAAATAAGTCGCTCGCTCCACGTTCCTATCGGACGATCCAAGCAATCTCCCCTGTAGTTTTTGCAAGTGAGCAGGCTGAGTATGGATGAATAATTTGTTGATCGTGCCAACAGGCACATCCTCAATGAGCCCTAGATTGACTCCCATCCGTACCTTTGACAGGTAATGCATGGTTTCCTCACTACTGATTTTCTTGGCAGTACTCAAAATACCGAGAGCCCGGCTCACATCGTCGTGAAGATCCTGCTGCCCCTGTTTGACCAGAAAATCCCTTGCCTTGCGTTCGTACTCGATGATTCTCGGTACGACATCATCTCCGACAAGTGCAACGAGATCTTGTTCTCGATGCCCGAGCGTGATTTGGTTGCTTACCTGATAGAAATCGCCAGTGTATTGCGACCCTTCCCCGTACAACCCCCGTACCGTGACGTTGATGCGTTGCATGCTGCGGAAAACTTTGTCGATTTGCCGCGTGATCACCAGAGCTGGGAGATGCAGCATCACGCTGACTCTCAATCCGGTTCCCACATTGGTAGGACAGGCAGTCAAGTATCCGAATTGCGGATGAAATGCGTAAAGGATTGCTCCTTCCAGCTTGTCATCCAACTCATCAATGCTTTGCCAAGCTGACTTGAGGTCCAAGCCACTGTGCATCACCTGAATGCGGAGATGATCTTCTTCATTGATCATCACGCTGTATTGCTCGCGGGGGTCGATGGCAACTGCCCGGGAGCCCTCCGCATCAGCAATTTCTCGGCTAATCAACTGTCGTTCAACCAGGAACTGTCGATCGATCTCAGATAGCTGCTCGAGGTCGATATAACGGACATCTTGCCAGTCGTCGATGGAGTCCATCTTTGCGCGGATCGTCCGCTCAATACTGATGCGATCTTCGTCACTGCAGCGGCGAATGAACGGGAAGTCAGCAAGATTTCGAGCCAGCCTGATCCTGCTGCTGATCACGATATCTGACTCGGGGCCTGTGCCCCGTAACCACTCGCCCGACTTGTGCGCCAGGTCATCAAAATCCGAATCTCGAATCACTCTTCTTCCTCACTGGCATTTTGTTCGGTGCTGCCGGCCTCTTCGATACGGTGCAGTTCATCGCGTATTTCCGAAGCTCGTTCGTAATCTTCCCGCTCAACCGCCTCTTCCATCTCGCGGCGAAGCTGAATTAACTCGGCGTGCGAATCGGCCGCAGCGGCACGGCGAGGGCGTTTTCCACAGTGTTCGACTGAGTCATGGATATTGGTCAATAACGGAATCAGATCTTCCGAAAAGTGGGTGTAGTCGAATGGGCAGCCCAACCTTCCCGTATTCCGAAATTCGAAAAAGCTGATGCCACATACCGGACACTCTTTCTGATCCAGTTCAGCAAGTTCTTGCTTGGTTTGTCCCAAATTGAGCTGCTTTGCCAATGCTCCGGCAATCGAAGCAGCTGGTGTAGCAGCTTCTTTTTGCAGAAATCCCCGTGCATGCTCTTCACACAAATGCATGACCTGCGGCCCATCAGGCTCGGTCAGCTCGGTGATATGGAATGTCGCGGGCTTTTCGCAGTATTGGCACTTCATCTGTGTTTCCTGATTGCCGCCATCGCCGTAAACCTAGTGGTTTCAAGGAGTAAGCGTCCCTTCTGAGGGATTCTATCGCTGCCAAGGGTGGTGTCAACGCAACCAGCGTTAACTCACAATCCAGTAGAACCGGCTTGGACTTCGCTGAGTAGCATACAGTCATGAGTAGACGCCAGTCCTCCCCTACACGCAAAGCCGCTCAATGCGGAAGATAAACTTTAGGCGTAGCCAGCCTATTCCCGAAGCTCGAATCCGCAGTTTCCTTGCACCCTGCACGCACGAATCATTGGTCCTAGATGCATATCCCTGACGCAGAACAATTTGCCCAACTTGCGACGGAAAATGACTTCGTACCGGTCTACCGACGCCTTTTAAGCGACACGCTCACCCCAGTAACCGCATTTCAGCTTCTGGATGATGGTGGTCCAGCCTGCCTGTTTGAAAGTGTCATCGGTGGCGAAAAAGTCGGGCGTTACAGCTTTTTAGCTGCAGGCCCCATTCGCAGATTTTCTGCCAAGCGGAATCAGATCGAAGTCACTGAACTTGCCGACGGCACTTGCTCACAAACGACAGCAGAAGATCCGCTTGATGCATTCCGCACGCACTTTCACTTTCGAGTCGCAGAACTAAAAGGACTACCGCCCTTTGTCGGTGGTGCCATTGGGTATGCGGGTTACGACGTGGTCCGTTACGTTGAGAATCTGCCCAATCCACCTGCCGATGACCGCGACTTGCCCGACCTCGACTTCGCCTTCTACCACACGCTCTGCGTGTTTGATCATGTCGAAAAAACAATCACCGTTGTCTCCTTAGCGGATTGCAGAAAGATTGATTCAGCTTCTGAAGCCGAGACGGCTTATCACCATGCAATGCAAATGGTTGACCAGACCATCACCAACTTGTCACACGCGGCACCCGAACAAAGATCTGCTTGGAATCCTGACCAGTGGCGAAAAACCAGTGAACAGAACCCGCTGGAAATAACATCCAATTTTTCAAAAGAGTCTTTTGAAAACGCTGTTCGAAAATGTGTGGAATACATACGAGCAGGAGATATCTTTCAAGTTGTTCCGAGCCAGAGACTTTCTGTACGCACAGACGTCGATCCGTTTGAAATCTATCGTTCACTGCGGGTCGTTAATCCCAGTCCTTTCATGTTCTACCTGCGCACACCTGATTGTGAGCTCGTCGGCTGTTCACCTGAAATCATGTGCCGAGTGAATGAAAAAACCGTCACCGTGCGGCCACTTGCCGGTACACGCAAACGAGGAGAAACCACGCAAGAAGACAAGGCATTAGAAGAAGAACTATTGGCTGATCCCAAAGAGCGTGCGGAACACGTAATGCTGGTCGACCTGGGACGGAACGATGTTGGGCGAGTTGCTCAGTTTGGGACCATTGATCTGACTGAAGTCATGGTGGTCGAACGTTACAGCCATGTGATGCATATCAGCAGTGAAGTGCAAGGGAAATTACGGGAAGACGTCGACTCCTTTGATGCCCTCAAAGCCTGCCTGCCAGCTGGCACAGTATCGGGTGCTCCTAAAGTCCGAGCGATGGAAGTGATCGACGATATTGAACCGCACCGCCGTGGCCCTTACGGAGGTGCAGTGGGCTACATCGACTATCGAGGCAACATGGATACCTGCATCGCATTGCGAACCATGGTCGTGAAGGATGGCGTGGTCCACGTGCAAGCTGGGTGTGGAGTTGTTGCCGATTCGGATCCCACCGCTGAATACGAAGAAACATTAAATAAAGCTAAGGCATTGATTTCAGCGATCGAAATGACGATCCGGCGTGTGGATGCATCATCAGACGGAAGCTGATGCGGTGCAGTGCTGATGCGTGACAGGGCTGATGCTTGGTACTGCTGGCTCGCAGACAAAAGAACCGTTGTCTTGCTATCAGCACGCTTCACTGCCTCTGGCGGCCTTAGAAACGTCGACTGAAACCGCCGTTGAGCTGGATCGTCTGAGCCGTCAGAAAGGTATTGGCGGGATCTGCAGCGTAAATCACCGCCTTGGCAATATCATCGACGCTGCCCCATCGGCCCATCAGCGACTGCCCCGTAGCGCGTTCATTCCAATAATCACTGGTGGACTCGCCCCACGAAGTTCGAATCCAGCCCGGTGCAATGGTGTTGATTCTCAACCCGGGAGCGGACGTCTGAGCCAAGCTGTTGGCGAAGGCCATCACGGCTGCCTTGATTGGACCAAACATTTGCCCGGCATCCCCCTCCATCCCCTCAGGTGCCTGATCCCAACCGATAAAAACCATCGATGCGGGAAGAGAGTTGGACGCCCGCTCAAACTGATCCATCAAGCGATCGGCTATCGCCCGAGACAAAAGAATGGTTCCCGTGACATCGACCTCAAGCAAGTGCCGCAGCTTTCCTTCAAAATCCATCTCAGCCGCACTACCAGTCAACACGTCGGCACCAGCGTTGTTGACCCAAGTCTGAACCTCACCGAGTGATTCAAACGCGCCGGTCACAAGCATCTGTCGCCCTTCGACTGAAGCGAGATCAGCCGCTAAAAGAACTGGCTCGCAACCAACGGCCCGCAGGCTATCAGCGGTCTCAACAGCACCTGATTCATTGGAACGATAATGCACCACAAGTTTTTCGACGCCAGCTTTCGCCAGCGCAATCGCAATCGCCCTCCCAATTCCACTGGACGAACCAGTTACCACCGCCTTAGTGGCGTGAAATGATTTTGACACAAACATCTCATCTAACGAGAAAGTGATCGATCCGAATTCAGTTCTACATCATCAGGATTACATTGCAGTTGCGAGATGTGCCGCAAGCCATATCCGATTGTGATCGTATCAGACTGCTGCTCACCGCACTGATCAAGACTTCTCATACTCTTTCAAGAAGCCAACGAACTCACGTCGATGCTGCTGCTCGTCAGCGAGCAACGTGATACACATATCTTGCGTCACAAAGTCAAAACCATCACACAAACGAATGATTTTTTCGTACTGCGTGATGGCCGCCTCTTCAGCATCGATCACACCTTTGATGACAGCGACCACATCGGTCGTGTCGGCAGGTGGCTGCAGGGATGTCTGAACAGGTACAAACTTCGAACTGCCCGGGATGACTCCATCAATCGTCTTGATTCGATTCGCCAGTTGAGTCGCATGCGTGAGCTCTTCGGTGACATCAGCGTTCAATGATTTTTTGATCTCTTCTGCTCGCACGCCATCCAAGTTGACGCTGTTTGCGAGGTAATTAACGACTGTCTCCAATTCCATGAAATAGGATTTAATAAGCTCGTCGATAATGGCTTTATTTTTCGTTTGATCGTCCACGTTGCTACCTTTGAAAAATGGGTGAAAGATGGCCAAGCTGCCGTAACAGGATAGGGAGGATGAACAGGTACACGGAAGCGGCATCGCGAACTGAGAGTCAAACTTTGTGGCTGCGAAGAACCTCGACAAGTCAGGTCGAACGGGGCAACACCCCCCGAACAGCTGTCAAGACGCTGGCAAATTGCCCATTTTCACGCCTCACTACTCTCCTAACGGGGAATTAGACGCCCCTGAACGCTCGCTCTTGCTGATTTCTATGCAAAAAGGCTACTCTGTAGACTTGAAAAATTACCTTTGAACGCCCGTTTGGACTTATTTTTCCTAACTCATCGACCTGTCGGTTGCGGGGTTAGCAGCGTTTGCAGCCGAGATGTCCCTTCGACGCTTCGGACCGCAGACTCGGGTCGACTGATGATCGATCTTTCGTTGCGTGTTCCGCACGAGCCGTCTTTGGCCCATGAGCGGAAAGTCGGCGAGGCAGTCCAAGCACGGGTGATCCGAACTTATTCATAATTATCAACCGCTTCTATCGGCGGCCACGCATCACGCGAGGAAAAACCAGAGTATGTCAGAATCGAAAACTGTTGCCAAAGCAGAAGTAGAGCAACATTTGGGCGAGCTCACCAAACCAGTAACCGACATCGACATCGATGTCACCGAAACGAGTGAGTGGCTTGCATCTTTGGACTATGTCCTGAAGAGCAAGGGGCCAGACCGAGTACGTTTCCTGATCGAACAAATGCGAGATCGCGCCGCTGAAGAAGGAATTCAATCGGCCGAAGATACCAAGACGCCCTACGTCAACACGATCCCAGTGAAGGATCAGGCGGCATTCCCAGGCAATCGCGAAATCGAGCGACGTATCAAGTCCATTGTCCGCTGGAATGCGATGGCGATGGTTGTCCGCGCGACCAATCGTGGCGGTGGTGTAGGTGGTCACATCAGCACATTTGCTTCAAGCGCAACACTATATGAAATTGGTTACAACCACTTCTTCAAAGGTCGTGGTGAAGATGGCTACTCAGGTGACACGATCTACTTCCAAGGTCACGCGTCACCCGGAATGTACAGTCGAGCTTTTCTGGAAGGTCGTCTGACTGAAGAGAACCTTGAGAACTTCCGTCGCGAATTATCACCCGGTGGTGGGCTATCAAGTTATCCACACCCTTGGTTGATGCCAAACTTTTGGGAGTACCCAACGGTATCGATGGGTCTGGGACCGATCATGGCGATTTACCAGGCTCGCTTCAATGAATACCTTTTGGACCGTGGGCTGAAAGATACATCGGGACAAAAGGTGTGGGCTTTCCTTGGCGATGGCGAATGCGACGAGCCCGAAACACTGGGAGCGATCGGACTGGCAGCCAGGGAAAAACTGGACAACCTGATTTTCGTGATCAACTGCAATCTGCAGCGACTCGATGGCCCGGTACGTGGCAACGCAAAGATCATTCAAGAGCTTGAATCGATCTTCCGCGGAGCTGGCTGGAACGTAATCAAGGTGATCTGGGGAGATGACTGGGATCACCTGCTGGCCAAGGACACGACCGGTCTGCTGGCCAAGCGGATGAACGAGGTCGTGGACGGACAATATCAAAAGTACACCGGCATGCCCGGCAGTTACATCCGCGAACACTTCTTTGGCAAGTACCCGGAACTGCTCAAACTTGTTGAAAACTATAGCGACGAGAAGCTGGAAAAGATGCGTCGCGGCGGACATGACCCAGAGAAGGTCTATGCTGCCTACAAAACAGCGACAGAGCTGAACAACGGAAAACCAACCGTCATCCTTGCGAAAACAGTCAAGGGTTACGGCTTAGGTGAAGCGGGCGAAGGTCGCAACGTTGCACACAACCAGAAAAAGATGAACGAGGAGGAACTGCTTGAGTTCCGTACACGCTTTGGCATCCCAATCAGCGATGAAGAAGTAGGAAAGGCTCCCTTCTACAAGCCGCCAGAGAACAGTCAGGAAGTCAAGTACATGAAGGAACGGCGGGAGCTATTGGGCGGTCCCGTCCCCAGTCGTCCGACTGAACATCCGACGATGGAAGTTCCCACTCTGGATGATTATCGCAAAGTCATCAAGAAACTTGAAAACAAAAACTTGAGCACGACTTTTGCGGTCGTCCAGACACTGATCGCTCTTTGCCGTGACAAAAAGATTGGCAAATACATGGTACCGATCGTTCCGGATGAATCCCGGACGTTTGGTATGGAGGGCATGTTCCGACAGTTTGGCATCTATGCTCACTCGGGGCAGTTGTACGAACCAGTCGATTCCGAATTGGTGACGTATTACAAGGAAGCCCAGGACGGGCAGATTCTTGAAGAGGGCATCACGGAAGCTGGCTCGATGAGCAGTTTCAATGCGGCCGGAACAGCCTACAGCAAGCACGGCATCAACATGATCCCGTTCTTCATCTACTACAGCATGTTTGGTTTCCAACGCATCGGAGACCTCATCTGGGCAGCCGCTGATATGCGAGCCAAGGGATTCCTGATTGGTGGAACTGCCGGCCGAACATCACTCAATGGTGAAGGTCTTCAGCATCAAGATGGACACAGCCTGCTCAACGCCATCGCCTTTCCAACAGTTCGCTCCTACGATCCTGCATTCGCTTATGAAGTCGTGGTGATCATCATGGAAGGCCTGAAGAAGATGTATCAGGAAGGTGAAGAATGCATCTACTACTTGATGGCGGAAAACGATCCTTATGACCATCCTGAAATGCCCGAGGGATGCGAGGACGGCATCATCAAGGGAATGTATCGTTACAAGTCGCGTGACGTGGACAACGCCCGCTCGAGAGTACAACTCTTCGGCAGCGGTGCGATCCTCAACAGTGCCCTCGCTGCTCAGGAAATCCTGGCCGAAAAATACCAGATCGCGAGTGACGTTTGGAGTGTGACCAGCTACACGCAACTGCGGCGTGATGCCGCGACATGCGAACGCTGGAACCTGTTGCACCCCACCGAAACACCGCGAAAAAGTTATCTCGAAGAAGTACTTGATGGTGTCGAGGGGCCGTTTATCGCGGCAAGTGATTACGTCCGAGCTTTGGGCGAACAACTGGCACCTTACATTCCCGGTGACTACTACGTGCTGGGAACAGACGGCATGGGGCGAAGTGAAACGCGAGAGGCGCTGCGACGGCACTTTGAAGTCGACGCCGAGTCAATCACGATTGCGACCCTCAGTCGCCTTGCGAAAGCTGGCGTCTTGACTCCGAAAGATGTTCAGGATGCGATCAGCGAGCTGGGTTACGATGCCGAGAAAACTGATCCCTACTTTGCTTGATGATTGGTGTGTAGGCCACTACACGCCGCTCAGAATTTCCGACCAACACTCCCACTGCGAAATCCCAGAAGCTTAATGTCTACTGAAGTAAACCTGCCCGAACTTGGCGACGGTATTGAGTCGGGTGATGTCCTTGAAATCTTTGTTGCCGTTGGTGATGTCATCAGCGAAGGCCAAGACATCGTCGAGATGGAAACTGATAAAGCGACCGTTCCCGTACCAGCAAGTGTTGGTGGAAAAGTCACGAAGATCCTCGTCAATGAAGGTGACACCGTCGCTATCGGTGGTGCCATTCTGGAAGTGGAAGCGGCTGAAGCATCTGCCGCACCGACTCCTGAGCCTGAGACTCCGGAACCCGTGGCTATTGAGCCAGCGACTCCTGAGCCCACCGTTGTACCCACACCGGCTCCTGCGGCGCAACCCGCGACCGCGAGCCCAGCACCAGTAAGCCAGCCACCTGCCGCAACTCCACCACCCGCAACGCAGCCAGTTGCCTCACAGCCTGTTGCCGCTGCAAGCTCAACAACTGTGATTCCAGCAGGACCGGCAATTCGTCGATTCGCGAGAGAAGTCGGAGTTGACCTAAGCCAAGTGCAAGGCAGTGGGGCTGACGGACGCATCACCCGGGAAGACGTGTTATCGGTCGTTCGCTCTGCGAGTCAGTCCGCACGTGCGACCTCGGCGACGGCGAGTGCCACACCGGCTTCGCAAAGTGCAACCAAACCAGCACCAAAAACCGAAACTGCAGCAGCGTCCTTACCGGGCACGGCCGACGTCGATGACTTTGGGCCCATTCGTGTAGAACGAATGAGCAAGATGCGCAAAACGATTTCCAAGCAGATGCATGCGAGTTGGTCGACCGTCCCGCGTGTAACGAACTTCGATGATGCAGACATCACAGACCTGGAACACCTACGGCAATCCAGCAAAGAAGATTATGCAGCTCAGGGACTCAAACTCACCACAATGCCGTTCCTTATCAAGGCTGTTGCCACGGCGTTACGCCATAATCCAGCGATCAACGCGATCATCGATGAGGAAAATGAGCAGCTCATCTACAAGGACTATGTCAATGTCGGTGTCGCTGTTGATACCGACCGTGGGCTGGTCGTTCCCGTCATGAACAATGCTGATGCGATGGGAATCCCGGAAGTCACTCGTGGCTTGGCTGAAATGGCTGGGAAAGTCAGGGGTGGCAATTTTGGGGTAAACGACCTCAAAGGCGGCACCTTCACAATCAGCAATCTGGGAACCATTGGTGGTCAATATTCAACGCCCATCGTGAATGTCCCTGAAGTCGCGATTCTGCTTGTAGGACGAAGTCGCAAGCTACCCGTGGTCATGCCTGATGATTCCATTCAGGCCCGCCTGATGATGCCGCTAAGCCTGTCTTATGACCATCGGCTTGTAGACGGGGCCACCGCAGCTCGATTCCTCAACGATGTAATCGGGTACCTGGAAGCGCCAAGTCGCTTGCTGCTGGCACTTTAATCTTCGCCTACACATCCAAATTGACCGCGTGCTTGGAACGCTTGTTCCAAGCATGCCCTCATGTTGGCACGTGGCTTGATCCCGCGAAGCCGTCTTTAGCATCCCGCGAGGCGTCCTCTGGCTCAATCTGCCAAGGTGACACACGGTCTACGATGAACCGTGATGTCGCGGGATTTGCTAAACTCATGCGATCCTCTACGGCCTCAGCATGAATGATCTGAAAATCATCGTTTTCCTATCCGATCACTGGCTGGTGATCAGCAGTACTGCCACGGCAATGCTGATGATCATGGTTGCGTATACCATCTCGCACGCTCTAGCCAACGTTAGGACATCTCAGGCAACCGTTGCGTGGACCGTGGGTTTGATCTCACTGCCGATCGTCGCGCTCCCACTTTACTGGGTACTGGCACGAAACAAATTCCATGGCTACCGCGAGGTAATCCGCGAAGTGGAGTCCCGACAACGCGACTCGGCCTCAAATATCCTGACTCAACTGCGGACGGAAAGCTACACACGCAGTACCGCACAGAATTCTGTCATCGAGCAAGTCGCTGACGTCATGGATACTCCTCTGAGCGATGCCGCTGATTGCAACCTGCTGATCGACGGCAAAGAGTTTTTTGAATGCTTGTTTGCAGAGATCGCAAAGGCCACTGAGTATGTCTATCTCGAATTCTTCATTTTTCGTGACGACGAGATTGGAAACCAACTCGCTCAGTGCCTGATTGAACGTGCTCAAGCGGGTGTAATCGTCCGCATGCTTTACGATGAGGTGGGATGTCTTCGGCTTTCCAATTCGTACCTGAAACGCCTGACCCAAGCAGGTGTAGAGGTACACCCATTCAACACGCGGCAAGGCTGGTTCAACCGATTTCAAATCAATTTCCGAAATCACCGAAAACTGGTAGTCATTGACGGAACAACCGCGATCATTGGCGGCTTGAACATTGGAACGGAATACCTAGGGTCTGCAGATGAGTCATCGCGATGGCGGGACACGGGCATCAAGGTCACCGGACCAGTCACGCATAAAGTGCAAGCCGTCTTTGCTGGAGACTATTTCTGGGCCGCCAGGGAAAATCTTCCTGAGGCAAATTGGACAATCACGCAGAATCCAACCGCTGAGCCCAAGCCAAATTCTCCACAGAAAAGGAATTCCATTTGCTGCGCAACCGGACCAGCAGATCATCGACCGCGGGCATCAATGATGTATTGCTCTTTAGCCAATTCAGCAAAATCCCGACTCTGGATTTCCACACCTTACCTGGTGCCTGATGAGGCTTCCATTGTCGCCTTGCATATGGCCAAAGCTCGCGGCGTGGATGTGCGTTTACTGATTCCTGACCGAGCAGACCACTTACTTGTTTACCTCGCAGGCTTTCACTACGAGAACGAATTTACAGAAGCCTCCATTCCTGTCTATCGTTATCACG
>Ga0315315_10005693_pt1 | contig 11502 bp, 12 predicted proteins | sample M140m3416metaG_FD_203699 | JGI IMG/M metagenome (GOLD analysis project Ga0315315, IMG submission 203699) | Ammonia-oxidizing marine archaeal communities from Monterey Bay, California, United States - M1 40m 3416 | ecosystem: Environmental > Aquatic > Marine > Intertidal zone | place: USA... | reverse complement strand
AGAAAAAGTTATTTTAAGTTTATGGTCAGATCATATAAAAAATAGTATAATTACCCAAATTGATGCAAAAACTAAATTACAAGAATTTTCGTTAAAAAAATATAAAAAGCTACCTTCATACAAACTAATTTCGAATACTGGACCTAGACATAAGCCTCTTTTTAAAGTTGGAGTAAAGTTAGTGGATTCAAAATTATATATTGCAGAAGGTAAATCGAAAAAAGATGCAGAACAAAATGCTGCAATCTTATGTTTAAAAAACATTAGTGACATATGATTTGGGACGATAGTGGTTTTTTACTTTCAAAAAACAGATATAATGAAAACTCATTAATATCAGAAATTTTTACAAAAAATCATGGAAAAGTAACTGGTATAATTTTTGGTGGAACTTCGAAGAAAATTAAAAATTATCTTCAAATCGGAAATAAAATACATATAAATTTTAATTCAAAAACAGAAAATAAAATTGGTTATTTTAAGATTGAAATTCAACAAGCTTTATCACCACTTTATTTTGATAATCCTCAAAAGTTAACATGCATAATTTCTGCAATGCAATTAGTAAGATTATTAACCGCAGAATCTCAAACTAATAAAATTATTTATAGATTGATAAATAAATTTTATTCAATACTTGAAGAAACACATTGGATTAAAGAGTATATATTTTGGGAATTAGAATTATTTAAGCTTGTTGGTTTTGACTTAGAATTAGACAAATTAGTTGATAAAGAATTAGTTGAAAATGAATTAATATATATTTCAAAATCACCTAATGAAAAAAGAATAATTCCAAATTTTCTTATTGACAAAAATGATGAAAAAGTTGATTTAATAAATTTACAAAAAGGATTAAAGTTAGTAGGTGATTATTTAGAAAAAACTATTTTAAAACCAAATAATCTAAATCAACCAAAAAGTAGATTGGAATTTATAAATACAATTAAATAATTATTTCAAAATCTTATCTAATTTATCAGCGTAATAACTTACAATTGCATTCGCACCAGCTCTTTTAAAAGAAATAAGACTTTCTAAAATGGCATGATCATCAATTGTTCCTTTTTTGATACCATTAGATAACAAACTATATTCACCTGAAACTTGGTAAGCCATAACTGGTATTTTGAAATTATCTTTGACCAGTCTAATTATATCTAGATAGGGTAGTCCTGGTTTTACCATTACCATATCAGCTCCTTCTTTTACGTCCAAAGCAACTTCTCTTAGTGCTTCGTTACTATTTCTAAAATCCATTTGATAATTTTTTTTATCTCCTTTTAAGAGACCTTTAGAGCCAACAGCATCTCTAAATGGCCCATAAAAACCAGAGGCATATTTTACAGCATAAGATAATATCTGAGTCATTTTGAAACCATTTTTATCAAGTGATTTTCTTATTTCGCCTATTCTGCCATCCATCATGTCAGATGGAGCCAATACATCACAACCCATCTGCGCTTGTAATAATGATTGGTCAATTAGAATTTTATTAGTTTCATCATTTAGTATATAATTGTTCTTTATTAAACCATCATGACCATGTGATGTGTAAGGATCTAAAGCTACATCACACATAATACCAATTTCATTTTTATATTTTTTTTTGATTAATCGGATAGCTTTACAAACCAAATTATCTTCGTTTAAAGCCTCAGTTCCCAGGTAATTTTTTTTCTTTTTTTGAGTATTTGGAAATAAAGCAATCATTGGCAATCCTTTTTTTATAGCTCTATCTACGATAAAAGTGATTTTATCTAATGAATATCGATATACATCAGGCATAGATTCTATTGCTTGTTTTTTGTTGTTTCCATCAATTAAAAAAACAGGCAAGATGAAATCATTAGGTGTTAGGTTGTTTTCTTCAACTAATCTTCTGGACCAATCGCTTTTTCTACTACGTCTAAGTCTCAAACTGGGATATTTTCCTGTAATCATGTTTAAATTTATTTTAAAAATGCGACAAATGTAATATACAAATATATCTGAAAATGGATATTAAACAATATCAAGAGACAAATATTTATATATGAATTTAAATTATAATGATTTTCAAAAGCAAGATGTCAAATTTGATATTGTTGAGCTTCAAAAAGCATACAAAGAAATACTAAAAATAAAAGATTTTAATGGACCTGATGGAATTACTAATTTTGGTGCTATTTCATTAACACAAATACCTGGTGATCCAAACTCAATTAAAGGTCATAAAGCCAGAGGTGTGTTTTGGACTAAACCAGACGGATCTGGCAAAGAAGTTGTTAGAGATGAAATGATTAACGAAGCTGAATACTCAGAATTTATTGAAGATTATAAAAAAACTTACTTTAAAGAAGTTTTTGATGTTTTGTCCTCAAAGTATAAGTTGGGTCGAGTTAGAATTTTATTAAAACAACCAAGATCTACATTAAGTTGGCATAGAGATCCAGAACCTAGATTACATATTCCTATAATTACAAATCCAGGTTCAATAATGGTAATTGATAATGTTGCAAAACATTTGCCAGCAGATGGATCTGTTTGGATTACAAACAATACCAAATATCACAATGCATTCAATGGTGGAGAAGAAAATAGAATACATTTAGTTGCATGTGTTTTAGACCATAAATTTAATTAGTTTGAAAAAATTATTCATTTCATCAGATCACGCAGGATTTACTCTTAAGGAACAAATTAAGAAAAAGTTTAAAAATAAATACTCTTTTTTTGATCTAGGTACTAATAATTCCAAAGACTCTGTGAACTATCCTGATTATGCACATAAGCTTTGTAAAAAAGTAGCCAAAAATAGTAAAAATATTGGTATTTTAGTTTGTGGTTCAGGCATGGGAATGTCAATGGCGGCAAACAGACACAAAAAAATTAGGGCTGCGGTGTGTTATTCTACTAAAAATACAAAATTATCTAGATTGCATAACAATGCAAATATTATTACATTAGGATCTAGGTTAACAAAAAAAAATACTGCATTTAAATGTATTGACGTATTCGTAAATACTAAATTTGAAGGTGGCAGGCATAAAAAAAGAGTGAGGAAGATTTAAAACAAAATGTCTAGTGAAACAAAATATATAAATTCAAGTTATGAAGATTTTTTTGAAAAAAGTCTTCAGAAAACTGACCCAGATTTATTTAAAGCAATCAATAATGAATTAATAAGACAGCAAAACCATATAGAATTAATAGCATCTGAGAACATAGTTTCTCAAGCTGTTTTGGAGGCTCAAGGTTCTGTATTAACTAATAAATATGCAGAAGGATATCCGGGAAAAAGATATTACAATGGTTGTGAACATGTGGATGTTGCTGAACAATTAGCATTAGAAAGAATAAAAAAACTTTTTAATTGTAAATACGCTAATGTACAACCACATTCAGGTGCTCAAGCTAATGGTGCTGTTTTTTTAGCATTACTTAAACCACATGATACATTTATGGGAATGAGTTTAAATTCTGGTGGCCATATCACACACGGTTTAAAAATTTCAATGTCTGGTAAATGGTTTAATGCAATCAGTTATGATGTTGATAAAAAATCTGAGCTTATTGATTATGACAATGTTGAAAAACTTGCTTTAGAGCATAAACCAAAATTAATTATTGCTGGTGGAAGTGCTTACTCAAGAATAATTGATTTCAAAAGATTTAGAGAAATTGCTGACAAGGTGGGAGCTTATCTAATGGTTGATATGGCACATTTTTCAGGACTAGTTGCTGGAAAAGGGTACCCAAATCCATGTGATTATGCTCATGTTGTTACTTCTACAACTCATAAAGTTTTTAGAAGTGCAAGAGGTGGAATAATTTTATCAAATAATGAAGATTTGGGCAAAAAGTTTGATACCGCTGTATTCCCTGGATATCAAGGTGGACCTTTAATGCATATAATTGCTGCTAAAGCTGCAGGATTTTTTGAAGCTTTGAAACCTGAATTTCAAACTTATATAAAAAATGTTTTAGCTAATGCAAAAATTTTAGCTGAAACTTTAAAAAACAATGGTTTTAAAATTTATTCTGGAGGAACAGATACTCACTTAATGTTGGTTGATCTAAGGCCTTTCAATGTAAAAGGTAATTTAGCTTCAGAAAGTTTATGTAGAGCCAATATAACTTGTAATAAAAATGGAATACCATTTGACACTGAAAAACCAATGATTACTTCTGGTATTAGATTAGGTTCTCAAGCAGCAACCACAAGAGGTTTTGGTTTAAAAGAATTTGAAAAAGTAGGAGAACTGATTACTAAAGTTATAAAAGGTCTTTCTGAAAATCCTAATGATAATAGTAAAATTGAGGAAGAAGTGAGAAATAAAGTTATAGATTTATGTTCTTCATTTCCAATTTATAAAAATTTAAATAAATGATCTGTTCTATATGTAAAAAGGGTGAAACCTCAGTTGTCGACTCACGTCCAACCGAAGACGGAACCGCTATACGCAGAAGGAGATTGTGTGTTTGTGGTGCAAGGTTTACAACATTTGAAAGAGTTCAGTATAGAGAAATTATGGTTGTAAAAAAAAACGGCAGAAAATCTGCTTTTGATAGAGATAAACTTGCAAAGTCTGTATTTATAGCACTAAAAAAAAGACCAATAGATACAGAAACCACTGAGAAATTTATTAGTCGAATTTCAAGATCTTTAGAGGAATTGGGCCAAAGTGAAATTTCAACAAACACAATAGGCACAATGGTGATGGAAGGTCTAAAAGAGCTTGATCCCGTAGCTTATGTTAGATTTGCATCTGTTTATAGAAATTTTCGAGAAGAAAAAGACTTTGTACAATTTGTGGACAAGTTAGATGTCTACAAAAAAAGATAAATTTTCTCAAAAAGACAAGAATTATATGAGACTTGCTATTTATTTAGCAAGAGCTAGAAAAGGATTAACTGGGGAAAATCCATCAGTAGGCTGTTTAATAGTAAAAAATGATAAAATTATTTCAATTGGTCAAACAGGTTTTAATGGAAGACCACACGCTGAGTCAAATGCTATAAATAATTCTTTTCAAAACATAACAGGTTCTAAAATGTATGTAACACTTGAGCCCTGTAATCATTATGGAAAAACACCTCCTTGTACAAAAAGTATAATCAAGAGCGGTATTAATGAAGTTTTTTATTCGATAAATGACATAGATAATAAAGTAAAAGGTAGAAGCTATAGAATCTTAAGTAAAAAAAATATTAAAGTTAGAAAAGGTCTTTTAAAAAATGAAGCTATAGATCTTTATGACTCATATATTATTAATAGAAAATATAAAATACCATTTGTTACAGCTAAAATAGCTGTTTCAAAGAATAATTTAATCTACAGCGAAGGAGTAAAGAGAATAACCAGTTCAATATCTGACAAAACATCTCATTATTTAAGATTTAAACATGATGCTATATTAATCTCAAGCAAAACTCTAAACACAGATAATCCTAAATTAAACTGTCGATTAAAAGGATTTGAAAATTTTTCCCCAAAAAGAATTATTCTGGATAAAGATTTGGATATAAAGTTGAATACTTATATTTTTAAATCTACTAACAATAATAATACGATAATTTTTCATAATTCAAATAACAGTTCTAAAATTAAAATTTTAAAAAAAAAAGGGATTATTTTAGTAAAAAGTAGATTAGATAATAATAACAAATTTGGTTTTAAGGCTATTCTAAAAAAATTATTTTTACTAGGTGTGAAGAACTTATTAATTGAGGGAGGAGATAAAATAACAAAAGACATACTAAATCATCGTTTTGTAAATGTATTTTACCTCTTTAAAAGTCCCAAGATCCTATCAAAAAGTAAAAAACATGTGATATTTACATCAAATGGTATCCTAAATAATAAGTATAAAATTAAATCAAAAATTAGCTCTAAACTAGCCAAAGACACCATTACCATTTATAAAAGATAAAATGTTTAACGGAATTATTTTTAAAAAAGGTGTTATTAAAAAAATTATCAAGAGACCAAAAGGAATAAATATTTTTATTAAATCAGATATTAAGGTCTCAAAAAAAGATATTGGAGTTTCTATTGCTTGTGATGGTGTATGTTTAACTCTTATAACTATTAATAATAAGATTATGGAATTTTATCTTTCAAATGAAACGATAGAAAGATCTAAATTTAGATATCTCAAAATTAACGAACAAATTAATTTAGAACTTCCATTAAAATATGGTCAAAAAATATCAGGTCACATATGTCAAGGACATGTCGATACTATTGGAAAGGTTTTAAGTGTAAAGAAAATAGACAAATCCTATCTTTTTGATTTTGAAATCCCCTCCAAAGAAAGAAAAAATATTATTGAAAAAGCTTCAATCTGTGTCAATGGCATTTCATTGACTATATCTAAGGTTACAAAAAAAAGTTTTCAAATTTGGGTAATTCCTCATACATTTAAGTTAACAAATTTGTCAAAATTACAGAAAAAAAGTTTAGTTAATATTGAAATTGACATTCTTTCTAAATATGTAAAAAATTTTTTTTATGAAAAAAAGTAAATACTCTTTAATTGAAACAATAATAAATACTGCAAAAAAAGGTGGTATGTTTATTTTAGTTGATGATGAAAAAAGAGAAAACGAAGGGGATCTTGTTATTTCAACCTCAGATACAAACGCCAATAATATCAACTTTATGGCTAAATACGGTCGAGGTTTAATATGTTTGGCTTTAGATAGTTTGCAAGCAAAGAAACTAAATTTATCACTTATGTCTCCGGTAAATCAGTCTAGAAATAAGACTGCCTTTACAATTTCGATTGAAGCAAAAAAAGGTATTACAACTGGAATTTCAGCAAAAGATAGAGCACGTACAATAAAAATTGCATCAAAAAGAAATGTAAATAAAAAAGATATAGTTTCACCAGGACATATTTTTCCTATAATAGCAAAAGATGGAGGTGTTCTTGTAAGAGCAGGTCATACAGAAGCATCAGTTGATATTTCAAAACTTGCTAAAAAGAATAATTCAGCTGTTATTTGTGAGATTATGAATGAAGATGGGACAATGGCTAAAGGCCAAGAACTTTTTGATTTTGCAAATAAACATAAACTTAAAATAGGAAAAATTGAAGATCTAATCGCCTACAGATTGAAAAAAGAAAAATTAATAAGATTAAAAAAACAAAGTTATATTGAAGTAAAAAAACAAAAATACAAGATAAGAATATATGAAAATCTTTTAGATGGATCTGAACACTTCGCTCTTGTTAAAGGAACTATAAAAAGAGGCATTACCCCTAGAGTAAGAGTAATTTCGTCTAATGTAGTTAAGAATTATTTAATAAATCAACAATTACCAAATTCATTTAACAGAACACTTAATTATTTTAAGAAATTTAATAATTGTGTTCTAGTTTTCATAAAAGACACAAACCTTAGATCTGTAACACAAACTTTAAAGGACTATAAAGATAAGGATTTTTATAAAAAAGGAAAAGACAAATTAATTAGAAATTATGGTATTGGAGCACAAATTATCAAAGACCTAAAGATTAAAAACATGACTTTGATAACAAAGTCACCTAAAAAGGTTATCGGTTTAGATGGTTATGGTATAAAAATAACAAAGCAAGAGATTATTTAATGAAAAAAAAAATTTTAATTGTTATAGCTGATTATTATAAAGATATATCTATTGGACTATTGAGGAGTGCTCAAAAAAATCTACCAAAAAACTTTGTTGTTAAGATAATTAAAGTTCCAGGTGTTTTTGAAATTCCTGTAACAATATCTAAAAATTTAAAAAGTTATCACGCTTTTATTGCATTGGGTTGCGTTATAAAAGGACAAACACCACATTTTGATTTTATATCTCAAACCTCTACAAATGCTATTATGAAACTGTCATTAATTTCAAAAAAACCAGTTGGAAATGGAATAATTACTTGTTTAAATGTTCAACAGGCCAAAGCAAGAAAAAAAAAAGGTGCAGAAGCTGCTAGTGCAATTGTATCAGTTTTGTCACAAAAATGAAATCAGCCTTTAGTCCAAAAAATAATCCTAGAGTAATTATTATTCAAAAATTATATGGGAATTTGTTTAATGACAATACCCAATTAGACATTCCAAAACATAGGTTTAAAAAATTTATTAAAGATATAGTCTTAGGCACAATAGAACGTAATGAAATAATTGCTGAAGAATTAGAAAAAAATTTAGGAAAAGAATTAAAACTTAAAAATCTAGATAAAATATTTCAAGTAATATTAAAATCAGCAACTTTTGAGATTTTATATAAACCAAATTTATCAATAAATATAATCATTAAAGAATACTTAAATGCATCTAATTTTTTTCTTAACGACTCTCAAACAAAATACCTAAATGCTATATTAGACAATATAGCAAAAAAAATAAGAAATTCAGATGCATGAATTTGAAATAATCAAAAATTACTTTTCAAAATTATCAAAAAATAATAAGAGCTCATTAGGATTAAATGATGATGTTTTTTTCGATAAATCCAAGAACACTGTTATTTCAGTTGATACATATGTTGATGGAATACATTTTTTTAATTTTGAAAAACCTGAATTAGTAATAAAAAAAATATTAAGATCCTCTATATCTGATTTAATGTGCAAAGGAGTTATACCCAAATATTATTTTATCTCTAGTTCTGGTAATAGTAAAAATTTCTCAAAAATAAATTTAAGAAAAATTTCACAATCTTTAAAAAAAGAACAAAGAAAATTTGGTATTTCCCTTTCTGGTGGAGACACTGTTTTTTCAAATAAGCTAAGTTTTACAATAACTTCTTTAGGTTTTTCAAAAAAGATTATTTTTAGAAATAATGCAAAATTAAATGACGATATTTATGTCACTGGTTATTTAGGTGATAGTTTCGTAGGTTTAAAGTCTTTAAAAAAAGAGATAATCACCAGCAAAAATAAAATGAAATATTTTCAAGACAAATATTATTGTCCAAGACTGTATGTTAATTTACCAAAAAAATTATTAAATTTTGCCAATACATCTATAGATGTATCAGATGGTTTGTTAAGTGATTTGGAAAAACTTATTAATAAACAAAAATTATCCTACGAATTATATTTAGATAGAATTCCTATTTCAAATAACTTAAAAAAAATTCTCTTAGAAAAAAAATTGAAAAAAATTAATTTTGTTTCAAAAGGTGATGATTATCAAATTTTATTTACAGCTTCTAGATCAAAATCTAGAATTATATCTAAAACTTTTAAATCATTAGGGGTAAAAATTTCAAAAATTGGAAAAATTTGTTCTAATAAGAAAAAACCTCTAATATTCGATGAAAAAGGGAAGAAAATTGCACTAAATGATAAAGGTTACCAACATAGTTTCTAAAAGTTAATTATTGCCTTTTATTTCTTTTTTTGTATGGTGCGGTTTTTAATAACTAACAACCAACAACTTAATTAAGGTTTCTTATGAATACAACTGTCGAATCAATACTTCTTTACACAATTGCTGCAGGTTTTTTATCTATAATTTATGGATATTTTACAGGTAAAAATATTTTAAACGCAAGCCCTGGTAATAACAAAATGCAAGAAATTGCATCAGCTATTCAAATTGGTGCAAAAGCTTATTTAGCAAGACAGTATAAAACTATCGCTATTGTTGGAGTGGTTGTGTTGGTAATTGTTAGTTACGCTTTTAGTATACTTGTAGGTTTAGGTTATTTAATTGGTGCGACTTTATCTGGTATAGCTGGTTATGTAGGTATGCTTGTTTCTGTTCAAGCTAATGTTAGAACAGCTGAAGCCTCAAGAAAAGGACTAGCTAGTGGTCTTTCAGTAGCTTTTAAATCAGGAGCAGTTACCGGTATGTTAGTTGCTGGACTAGCTCTATTATCTATAGCTGTTTATTATTATTTATTGTTAAAATTTAATGTTGACGAAAGAGAAATAGTAAATGCACTAGTTGCACTTGGTTTTGGTGCATCATTAATTTCAATTTTTGCAAGATTAGGTGGTGGTATTTTTACTAAAGGTGCTGATGTGGGGGCTGATCTTGTAGGTAAAGTTGAGGCTGGTATCCCTGAAGATGATCCAAGAAACCCTGCTGTTATTGCAGATAATGTTGGTGACAATGTCGGTGACTGCGCAGGTATGGCAGCAGATTTATTTGAAACTTATGCTGTTACAATAGTTGCTACAATGGTTTTGTCTTCAATTTTTTTTCCAGGTGATTTATCAATGATGATTTATCCATTAACAATAGGTGGAGCTTGTATTTTAACGTCAATTATAGGAACTTTTTTTGTGAAACTTGGTAAATCAAAAAATGTTATGGGAGCTTTATATAAAGGATTTGTTATTTCGGCTTTAGCTTCACTGGCTATTTTATATCCAGTAACTGATTACGTATTAGGTTTGGAAAGTACTTATAATTTAGAAAATATATCATTTACAGGTATGAGCCTTTATTATTGTGGTATTATCGGTTTACTTATTACTGGATTATTAATTTGGGTTACTGAATATTATACTGGAACAAATTATAGACCTGTAAGAAGTGTTGCAAGTTCATCTACTACAGGACATGGAACAAACGTAATTCAAGGTTTAGCTATTTCTTTAGAAGCAACAGCTATACCAGCATTAATTATTGTTGCTGGTATTTTATTAACTAATCATATAGCTGGATTATATGGTATTGCTATTGCTGTAACTACAATGTTAGCTTTAGCAGGTATGGTTGTAGCTCTAGATGCTTATGGACCTGTTACTGATAATGCAGGAGGAATAGCAGAAATGTCAAAATTACCTAACAATGTTCGTAAAACAACTGATGCATTAGATGCTGTTGGAAATACTACAAAAGCTGTAACAAAAGGTTACGCTATAGGTTCTGCTGGCTTAGGTGCTCTAGTTCTTTTTGCAGCTTATACTGAAGATATTAAACATTTTTCAAAAGAAGCTGGATCTAATTTAGAAGGGATCGTTGTTACTTTTGATTTATCAAATCCATATGTCGTTGTTGGTTTATTGATTGGTGGAATGCTACCATACTTATTTGGATCTATGGGAATGCAAGCAGTTGGAAGAGCTGGTGGGGCAGTTGTTGTTGAAGTGAGAAGACAATTTAAAAAATTTCCGGGTATAATGAAGCGAAAACAAAAACCTGATTATGCCAGGTTAGTAGATTTACTTACAGTAGCAGCAATCAAAGAAATGATTATTCCTTCTTTGTTACCAGTTTTATCGCCAATAGTTTTATATTTTATCATATTTGCAATCGGTGGCCAAGTTGCTGCATTGGCGTCAGTTGGAGCAATGTTATTAGGTGTAATTATCACAGGATTATTTGTAGCCGTCTCAATGACTGCTGGTGGTGGAGCTTGGGATAATGCAAAGAAATATATTGAAGATGGAAATCATGGCGGAAAAGGATCAGAAGCTCATAAGGCTGCTGTAACTGGTGATACAGTTGGAGATCCGTATAAAGATACAGCAGGTCCTGCAGTCAACCCAATGATAAAAATCACAAACATTGTTGCTTTGT
>Ga0315315_10005691_pt1 | contig 11504 bp, 7 predicted proteins | sample M140m3416metaG_FD_203699 | JGI IMG/M metagenome (GOLD analysis project Ga0315315, IMG submission 203699) | Ammonia-oxidizing marine archaeal communities from Monterey Bay, California, United States - M1 40m 3416 | ecosystem: Environmental > Aquatic > Marine > Intertidal zone | place: USA... | reverse complement strand
CATTTGCCTTGCTCTGATAGTTCCCAAAAGACACCTTCATCTTGGAACCTATCTCTAGGTTCATACCAATTTTTTTAGTGTTGTCATAGAGAAGATTTATAAAGTATCCAGAATAATTTGTTTTTTCGTAGTAGGTAAAAGGTGGGGGCGATGTATTCAGAACTCTATAGTCGAGATCATAGAATTTATTTATTGAAATAAAAGGTGAAAATTCAAATCTTAAGAACCTGTTTATTGGATACGATAGATTTAAATTTACTTGGTTCATGGAATACTTATGATAAATGTAATTTTGGTTGTCTTCCGGATAAACAATATTTCTATTGAAAGAAATTTTAAAATCTATTCGATGTTTTAAATATGAGTACTCGGTAAAAATATCTGAACTTTTAAGACTTGATACTGGAAGAAATGCTCTTGCATATAAATTATGATTTTCAAAAAGTTCAATAAAATCTGTCTCAATCTGTGTGCCAAAACCCTCTAGAGGATCAATTAGAACAAAAGTGTTAAAATTATTTTTTAGAAAAGAATATTTATATTCATAGGGTAGTTTTATTTCTTTGCTTTGGTTAAATCTCTTAAGATTATTTAGGACTGAATTATTTTTATTTTCTTCCTCGAATGAGAAGTCATTAGTATTAGAGAAATCTTTATTACTTCTAATAAAATCATCCTCTTTCTTCTCTTCTATTTTCTGATTATTATTCTGTAATTGAATAAAATCAATTCTTTTAGTCTGAGGTCCGAAAGATGAATTATCTATTTCGAAGTTATCTATTTTGTTTAATAATATATTTCCATTAGCCAGAGAACTATAGTATAATGTTTTAGATTTTAGTGTTAAGTCATAGTTATTAATATTTGTATTGAAACTGGTTACCTGCTTATGTGTTTTTCCAATTTCGTGACTGTATAGGTTATAGATTCCTTTTCTATCACTCAGATATAGAATTTTATTTTTTGATATGGCATTTGCTTTTAAATTATTACTTTGAGAGTTTGTTATTTTTTTAATAATATTTTCTGTAGAATCAAGGTTGAATACAAAAAGATTATAGTACTCGTTATCTATTCCATCAAATTCTTGATCTAGAACATTACTTTTCCTATTAGAACTAAAAATTATTGATGTTGAATTTGGAAAAAATTCAGGATAGATATCATCATAAATATCATCTGTTATTTTTCTTATACTATTTGATGAGGCGCTTAGAAGGTAGATGTCTCTCTGATTTTCTACACTTCCACTTATTGCAATCAGTGATTTATTGGTATTGTAAGAATATCCGTGAATTTTGTTAAATTTTGACACGTCTTTATATGTCTTATTTTTACTTATAACATTATAATTGATTATTGTGTTTTTTCCATTTATCTCTTTAAGGTATGAAGCTGTTTGGTCATCAATCCAACTTAAAAAATATGAATTACTTGAATTTCTGGCTTTTAAACTTTCAATCTTTTTGAATTTCTCTCTTTTACTATCATACAATATTATCTGGTTATGATTATTTTTTTTAGAAGTTAATATTATATAATCTCCATTTTTATTTGATTGAACTTCTCCGATATTTTTATATCTATCATTTATTTTAATATTACTGTTCTCTAATACTTCTGATTTTTTAAATCTATCGTTTATTGAATATGAGTAGTATTCTGACCAGTTGATGATAAATTCTTCAAAACTTATTCCTAAAGCACTTGAAATTGCTCTCTCTGGATTTCTTATTATTTTAGATAGATTTAAGATATTTGAAATATTAGACTTCCCATACTTAATAGATATATAGTTCCACATACTCTGTCCAATAAATTCAGACTGATTATTGTTTATATATTTAATAGTTTTTTTATCTGATTGTAGAAAATAATCTCTTAATATATTATCCATTTTCATGCCCCATCCATAGGCTAGATACCTTGCAGCACCTTCTGAAAACCATTTAGGAATTGTTGTAAATGATGCTTTGCCAAACCTTTTAGAGAATGACATATTCCCTTGCATCAGATCCGAAATTAATACCTTTGATATTTCAAAATTCAAATCCTTTTTAAACTCAGAGATATTGTTTTTGAAAGCAACCTTAAATTGGATTTTATTATTAAAGTTAGAATTAGTATTTAAAAATTCATCTTTCTCATTTATTCCAATATTGGATTGTTTAAGATCAATCAAAGAATTATAAATAAATATCTTTGTTTTTTTAAATGGCTGATGACCAACATCTGAGGAGAGTATAGAAAAATTTTTTTCGATGTGATTCATTGCAATATTTGCAATCAACTCACTACCATCATTGAAGTAGAGCTCGAAATTATTTGAATAGATAACTTTCCATTTAAAATTCTTGTATTGAATCCCATTTTTGCCTATTTCATTATAAAAACTACTCTGAGTAAAAGCAGAAAATGAATTAATTAAAAAAAGTGTTATTAATAATAATCTCATGATTAAGTTACGATCTGTATCTATCTATGTTTATTTCCTTATCTATATTTTTATCTTCATTAATATAGTTAAATAATTTTTTTGAACAGTATGGTGCCTGGCTAACTCCTTTTGAACCCATAGCATTCATTATAAATAATTTTTTTATTTTGTTATGTTCACCTATAATAGGCCTTCTATCTTTCGAAGTAGATCTTATTCCAAATTTTGAATCAATTAAACTAATATCTTCTTTTATTAGATTCTTGGTCTTACTTACTAATTCATCTGGCCCCTCATCTTTCATATTATGGTAATATGTTGATCCGATATGGTAAACATTTTTTTTAATGGGTAAGATATTTATCCCTTTATTAATAATACTATCGTTTCCTATTTTTGATTTGACAATAATGCTATTTCCTGATACCCCATTTAATTTTATATCCTTAAATAAATTTATTTTTTTTTCTGAAATACCTGTGCACATTATTACATATTTGAACTCTTCGTTTTTATATGAAAAGTAATTTTTTTTAATTTTTAGTTTAGTCACATCAAAATTTTCACTTTTATAACGTCTTAAATTATCAAAATATTTTTTAGATGATAATAAAAATTTATTTACGTCAAGATACCCACTGGTATTAGTTAATACTCCATCATCATTAATCTTTTCACAGAATTTTAGATATTTTTTTGAGGCTAACCTTATATTCCAGTCATTAACTTCATTATTACCCTTAAATGGTCTAAAGATATTTTTTTCATATAATAGTTTCTGATTTAATTTTTTTTCAACCTTTTTATAAAAACATTTTAATTCATAAAATAGCTTATCCACATTCCATGTAACATTATATTTTCTTCCAGTAATTGGATTATAGATTCCAACTGAAGCTTTTGATGCAGAAAAACTATTCTCTTTATCTATAATCTTAAATGTTTTGTTTCCAAAATATGATCTCCATGCAAAACAAGTTCCACTTAATCCCTGACCAACTATCAAATAGTCTATTTTTTTATCCAATTTTTTTATATCAGTTTAATATTTCAAATTTGCATATAATTATCAATATGATACAGATAAAGTCATTTACTTTTAATGATTTCCAAGAAAATACATACATTATATATAATGAGAAAGATTGTATTGTTGTGGACCCTGGAAACTATCAAGAAAGTGAGAATCTTGAGATAAAAGATTTTATTGAAGTCCATAATTTAAAATTAAATTATGTTCTACTGACTCATTGCCATATCGATCATATCTTGGGCTTAAAGTATCTACATGATAACTATAAGATGGATGTTTATATCCCTGAGGGTGAGTTAGAGATGTATAAATCAAGTGAAAATATTGCGATAATGTATGGTCTAAATTTATATAATCACTTAGATTCTGTTCAGCCTATTAAATCAAATACCAAACTAAATTTTAGTAATTCTCAAATTGAAATATTAAATGTTCCAGGTCACTCACCAGACCATCTAGCATATTTTTTTAGAGGTAGTAAGGTTTGTTTTAGTGGGGATGTTTTATTTAAAAACTCTATTGGTAGGACTGATCTTCCGGGTGGGAATTATGATACTTTGATAAATAGCATTAATAATAACTTATTTACAGTTGGAGACGATACATTAATATATCCCGGTCATGGTCCTAGTACTTTAATTTCTGATGAAAAAAATGAAAACCCTTTTTTAATTTGAAATCATTAATTCCAAACTTTTTTACCTCCTTAAATTTATGTGTAGGATTGCTTTGTTTGTTTTTTATGTTATCGGATAAATATGATATTGTTTATTATCTTTTTTTTATATGTTTAATTTCTGATTATTTAGATGGCTTTTTTGCTAAAAAATTAAATTCTATATCAGATTTTGGTAGAGAGTTAGATTCCTTGGCTGATTTAATTTCTTTTGGTGTAGTGCCCTCATTTCTCATATTTTCATGGTTAAATCAATTCGAACCTTTAAATAACCTTAAATACTTTTCAATTCTAATTCTATTATTTTCAGCATACAGATTAGCTAAATTTAATAGTGACCAAAGCCAATCAAATGATTTTAAAGGTTTACCTACACCCGCAAATGCAATATTATTATTTTCTCTATACTACTCAAATTATTTTCCCTTTGACTTTCTAACTCAGTATTCTATGATATTTATTGTCATCTTATCTTCTATTTTGATGATTTCTGAATTCAAATTCTTTTCTATGAAGTTTTCAAACTTCTCTTTTAAAGATAATACCGAAAGATTCTTAATTATTTTTATATCTCTTATTCTCATATTAATTAAGGGATTTGATTCTCTATATCTTATAATATCAGCTTACACACTAATATCCTTAATTTCAAAATTTTTCAAAAAATCATATAAACATAATATTTGAGATATATTTCAGTTAATAGTACTGCTTAGATGAAACAAATTATACTATTATCATTATTTCTTTTAAATACTTCTTTATTGAAATCAAATAATTCAATACTAAAAGATGGTAATTGGGTAAAAATTGGAATTATAGAATCAGGTGTTTACAAGATCGATCTAGATTTTTTTAAAATGCATAATCTCTATAATGGAGTTATAGATCCAAATAAGATTCAAATTTTTGGATCAGGTTATAACGGCTCTGTACCGCAGTTAAACTCAAAATCAAATTTATTTCAGCCTGTTGAAATTGAGACTTCATTTATCGGAAATGATGATAATAATTTGGATGAAGGAGAATATCTCTTTTTTTATCTTCAGTCCTCAGATATACTTTTATATGATTCAATTAATAACCTAATGTCGTCCAAAAAAAATATTTATACGGACACAGCATATTATTTACTTACTTATAATTCCACAGAAAATAAAAATATTATTAATAATGATAATATTAGTAATTATGATAGCATATCATCTCATGGAAATTATTTTTATCATTATGAAAATGATAGATTTAGTATAATCCAATCAGGTAGAGAATGGTTTGGTAAGATCTTCTCAAGCGGTGAGTCTCATAATATAAATTTATTTGAGATAAAAGATGATTCTCAAATTGATCTAGAGATATCTTTAGTCTCGAGATCAACTGTTGAATCAAGTTTTGACCTTTTCTTCAATGATAAAAGTATATCTTCAATTAATATGGACTTAATAAAAGAAAAAATTTATGGAGAAAAATATAAGAGAAGAGTTGAGAATTATTCTTTTAAGGGAACAAATAATGACAATTCTTTAACCTTAAGGTATAATGGTCTCGGTTCTGCTATTTCATATCTTGATTACATAAAATTAAATACTATTATTCCACTGAGTCATGATAAAGATCAAATTAAATTTTATGTTAGCCCAGGTCCTGAAAGTAAAAAAATTCGTTATAATATTTCCTCATCTCAGAATATTAAAGTTTTAGATGTTACTGATCCATATAGTATTTATGAACATGAAGTAATTAAGGTTGATGAATTAAATTATTATTTTGTAACTAATAATGAGAGTTATCAAAATAAAATAATTTTTCAACCCAACTATTTGAAGTATCCTGAGTTTAATAATGTTGTAAAAAATTCAAATATTTTAGATCATAATAATCCAGATTTAATAATTATCACATCAAAAGAATTTCTAACTCAAGCAATGAGAATTAAGGATTTAAGAGAGAGTAAAGATCTCTTAAATGTTAAAGTGGTAATAGTTGAAGATATATATAATCAATTTTCTTCTGGTAATCTAGATGTGTCATCTATAAGAAATTATATTAAATACATTTTTAATTCAAGTTCATATAACCTTAAATATGTATTACTTTTTGGTGATTGTTCCTATGACTACAAGGATAGGCTTCCTAATAACACAAACTTTGTGCCAATTTATCAATCATATAACTCATCAAATAATATATATAGTTTTTCATCTGATGACTATTATGGCTTTTTAGAGTCAGATGAAGGAATATGGGTCGAATCAATTTCAGGCGATCATGATTTAGAGGTTAGTATTGGAAGAATTCCCAGTAAAGATGAGAATGAGGCTAGAGACTATGTAGATAAACTGATAAGGTATTCAAATAATAAAAATTTACTAGGTGACTGGAAAAAAAATATTTATTTAGTTGCTGATGATGGCGATGGTAATGTTCATCAAAATGATGCCGAGAATCATTTTGATTACCTTAATGAATTTGCAGGAGAATACGATATTAAAAAAATATATCTTGACAACTATGAACAGAAACTTAAAGATGGGGTTATAGTATCTGATGAAGCAAAAAAAGAATTAGATAATGCGATAGAAGACGGATCCTTAATATTAAACTACATAGGACATGGGAATGAATTCTTATGGACAGAGGAAAAAATATTAGATGAAAATTCAATTTTTAGTTGGGATAATAGGTTAAAATTACCTCTAATTATAACAGCAACTTGTGAATTTGGTAAATTTGATGATCCTCTAATTACTTCTGGAGGTGAGATGTTATTAAATAAGGAAAATGGGGGAGCAATAGCACTACTAACTACAACTAGACCAGTTTTTTCACAAACTAATTTTAGATTAAATAACCAATTCTATAAAAATGTCTTTAAAAAGCAAAATGGTAAACATCTAAGAATTGGAGATATCTTTAAATTCACAAAGAATAATAGCCTTAGTGGTTCTATTAATAGAAACTTTTCTCTTCTTGGTGATCCGTCTTTAATGCTTATTTACCCCAGCTATACTATTGAAATAGATAGTTTAGATACACTCTCTGCTACAAGTGAAATTAGTATAAAGGGTAGGATAGTAGATGATCAAGGTAATATAAATGATTCATTTGATGGAAATTTATACGTTAACATTTATGACAAAATTAATTTTAATCAAACTTTAGGCGATGAGAGTGTTCCATTTTCATTTAGGGAATGGGACCAAGTCATTTTTAATGGTTTGTCATCTGTTAAAAACGGTCAATTTGATTTTAAATTTATGGTATCTAAAAATATTGACTATGAATTTGGTGATGGAAAAATTTCCTTGTTTGCAGTTGACTCTATTAGTGGAAATGAGGCATCATCCTTTTCAACTTTTATAATAGGAGGAACTAATCAAGATTATAAGTCTGATAAAATATCTCCTAATCTCTCTGTTAATATTGATGATTACAATTTTATTTCAGGTGATAGAGTATCTCGGAATCCTTTATTGATAGTGGATGTTTTTGATGAGAGTGGAATCAATATAATTGATAGAAATTCATACATTATTCCACATGCAATTCTTGATGATACTATTCAAATATCTCTCTCAAAGTTTTTTTCACAAGATAAAGACTCATATAAAAAAGGTAAAATTATTTATCCTCTAGATAATATCACATTAGGTAAACATAAAATTGAAATAAAAGTATCAGATAATTACAATAATATATCTATAAAGGAAGTTGTATTCATTATAGACAAAAGAAATAAAAGTATCGTTACAGATTTAATGAATTATCCTAATCCTTTTTCCGATAAAACTACATTTAAATTTAGTAATCAAGACCATGGAGATGCATTAGATATTGAATTACATATTTACGATATAAGAGGTAATCTAGTTTTCTCAATTTATGATAGCTATGAAATTTCACCTGATATTATAGAAAGATTGTCTTGGGACGGTAAAGATTTCAATGGATATACTTTGTCTCAAGGAATCTATATTTATAAATTACAAGTTCAAAATACTTCAGAAAATAAGACTGAAGTTGTTCACAATAAACTACTGAAATTAAGATGATGCGTTTGTTATTAATTTTTCTAATGATGTCTTCAACAGGCCTTTCTCAGGTCTCAATGCTTAGTGGTCAAGATACAGCAAGAAGACCAATAATAACTGCGGTACCATTTCTTATGATATCTCCAGATTCTAGGGGTTCGGCAATGGGTGAAACTGGAGTTGCAACAGATGCAGATGTAAATTCAATTCATTGGAATAATGCTAAGTTGGCATTTATTGATAAAAAATATGGATTTGGACTTTCCTATGTTCCTTGGTTAGGAAAAATTGTTGATGATATGTCTATCTCTTATCTAACTGGTTTCTACAAGATTGATAAAGTTCAAACTGTTGGAGTATCTATGAAATATTTTGATTTAGGAGAGATCCAGCTGACTGATAATCAGGGTATGTCTATGGGAGTTGAAAACCCAAAGGAATTAAGTACAGCATTTACTTATTCTAGAAAATTAACGAATAGTTTATCTTTAGGTGGAACTGCTCGTTACATCTGGTCAAATTTATCTGGGAGTATATCAAACTATTCTGATGCTAAGGCTGGTACAAGTTTTTCTGTTGATCTTGGGTTATATTATAATAAAGAAATTAATATTTCAGGTAGAACTTCAGAGCTATCATTTGGAAGCCATATATCAAATATAGGAGGAAAGATAACATATGGAAGTTCAAAGAATTTAGATTTCATTCCTACTAATATGAGATTTGGTTCCTCTCTTAAAACATTCATTGATCAATTTAATTCAATCACTCTAGCTATAGATTTCAATAAATTAATGGTTCCTTCACCACCGCTATATGAACTTGATAAAAACGGTAATTTTATAATTAATCCTAATACTAATCAACCAACTATTTTAAAGGGTAAAGACCCAAACAGATCCGTACTTAGTGGTATCTTCTCATCTTTTTCAGATGCCCCTGATGGGTTTTCGGAAGAGTTAAAAGAGATAACAATATCTTCTGGACTGGAGTACTGGTACAGAGATGTTTTTGCTTTAAGGGGTGGATATTTTTTTGAAAATATAAATAAAGGCGGTAGAAAATTTTTAACTCTTGGTGCTGGTTTAAAATACAATAATTTAGGTCTCGATTTTTCTTACCTTTCTACAATTGAGAATGATCACCCCTTAGCTGAGACTATGAGATTTTCTATTTCATTTATTTTTGACAAAGAAGAAAATTTTGAGGATCTATCTAATCAGTAATAGTTAAACCTAACTTATTAATTCCTGATAGGCTTTTATCTCGCATAGAATGTTTAACCAATAATTTGTAATCTTCGTCTTGAACTACATTATCGATTGATAAAAACGTAGAGTCAATTACAAAGCTTTTAAATACTCCTGAACCGAGAGGATAACCGTATTTTTTTTCAAAAAGTTGGAGTTCTATCATTTCAGAATTTATTACATTTCTTTTTGAGTCAATCAATGAGTAGGATGTATACAAATTTTGATAAGGATAGTTATTGTCGTAAGATACACTAATCTCAAATTTAAGTTTTTTAGATTTTGAGCTATTAAAATCAAATACAATTGATGAATCTTGGAACCACTGTTGGTCATCAAATGAGTAATAATTACTATATCTAGGATTACTACAACTCAAAATAAAAGAGATAAATAATAATATATTAAGGAGGTTGTTTTTTCTCATCTAAAGTAAATCTTTACCAATATCTTTTCTAAAATATTTATCATCCCAAAGAATTTCATCAGCTTTTTTATATGAGTTTTCTAGTGCTTCACTTAGTCCAGATCCAAATCCAGTACAGGCAAGAACTCGTCCTCCATTTGATATTATATCTCCACTGACAAGTTTTGTTCCTGCATGAAATATCAAAGTGTCTTCATCATCATATACTTTAGAAATTTTTTTTCCTTTAGTATATTTTTCAGGGTAACCATTTGATGCTAATATAACTGTTGTAGCATATTCTCTTTTAAATTTAGTAGATACTTTATCTAAATCTCCCTCCAAGCACATTAAAATTATTTCAGCTAAATCATTCTTTAATCTAGGGATTACAACTTGGGTTTCAGGATCTCCCATCCTAACATTATATTCAATTACAAAAGGTTCTCCATTAACATTCATAAGACCAGCAAAAACAAAACCTTTATAATTAATTTTTTCAGAATTTATTCCGTGGATGGTTCTTTCAACTACCTTATTTTTAACTTTTTTCATAAAGTCATCATCAGCAAAACTTACTGGAGATACAGCACCCATTCCACCCGTATTAGGTCCTTTATCACCATCCCCAATTCTCTTATAATCTTTTGCTTCTGGTAGCATGATATAATCTTTCCCATCGGTTATAAAGAATACCGATACTTCTATTCCATCAAGGAACTCCTCGATTAAAACACTTCTGCTTGCATCACCAAACTTTTTATTTATTAACATCTCGCGTAGTTCTCTTTTTGCTTCGTCAATATTATCAAGTATTAATACCCCTTTCCCTGCGGCTAATCCATCTGCTTTAAGCACATATGGTGGAGATATCTTTTCTAAAAAACTAAAGCCTTCTTCAATATTTTTTGAGTTGAAAGTCTTAGAGTTGGCACAAGGTATTTTATTTCTGAACATAAAATCTTTAGAAAAATCTTTACTCCCCTCTAGTTGAGCTCCTTTTTTACTTGGACCAAATATTTTCACATTTTTTAATTCATTTTGTGATTCAAAAAAATCGACAATGCCATTTACTAGAGGTTCTTCAGGTCCAACAATAATTAACTCTATATCTTTTTCTATTACTAGATCTTTAACTTGTTCAAAATTATTAGGATTTAAGTTTACATTTTCACCTAATTTGGCTGTTCCGGCATTTCCAGGAAGTATAAAAAGTTGATTACAGTGTCTACTCTGTTTAATTTTCCATGATAGGGTATGCTCCCTACCTCCAGATCCAATTATTAAAATATTCATTATCAAAAATATCATTTAATTATCATTAATTTTATCCAAAAATATAATTAATGAAAAAAGTTGCTATAAGTGGTTATTTTGATCCGATTCATGTTGGTCATTTAGATTATATAGAGCTCTCTAAAAAATTAGGAGATTATCTTATTGTAATAATTAATAATAACAATCAGTGTAAGCTTAAGAAAGGAAAACCATTCATGGATGAGAAGGATAGGATGAAAATTGTATCATCTATTCAGTGGGTAGATGAGGTATACCTCTCAATCGACCAAGATAAAACAGTATGTAAAAGTTTGGAGGCATTAAAACCAGATATTTTTACTAATGGAGGGGATAGGCATAATAAGGAGATTCCTGAGGCAGTTGTATGTAGGA
>Ga0315315_10005690_pt1 | contig 11504 bp, 11 predicted proteins | sample M140m3416metaG_FD_203699 | JGI IMG/M metagenome (GOLD analysis project Ga0315315, IMG submission 203699) | Ammonia-oxidizing marine archaeal communities from Monterey Bay, California, United States - M1 40m 3416 | ecosystem: Environmental > Aquatic > Marine > Intertidal zone | place: USA... | reverse complement strand
AGATGAGATTTCTGAGTTTTTGTGCCGTCATCATCCGCTTCGACCACCTCGCCATCGGCCGCCTCGCCATCCACAACCTCCTCCTCGTCCTCGACCGCCTCGCCATCGGTCGCCTCGACGGCCACCACCTGCTCATCGTCTTCGCCATTTTCTTCGCCATCCTCCTCCACAACCGCCTCCACCTCCTCCTCCACAGCCGCCTCCTCCACCTCCGCCTGCACAGCCGCCTCCACATCCACCTCATCGGCCGCCTGCACAGGCGCCTCCTCGGTCGCGTCCACAGCCGCCTCCTCAGCGGCCGCCGCCTCGACGGCCATCGGCCCGCCGCCGCCCTCCTCAGCGGCCGCCGCCTCCTCGACGGCCACTCCGTCGGGCACCTCCTCAGCGGCCGCCGCCTCGACGGCCATCGGCCCGCCGCCGCTGCTCGCACTCGGCTGCACGGCGGCGGCGGCCAAGCCCTCCTCAGCGGCCGTCGCCTCGACGGCCACTCCGTCGGGCACCGCCGCAGCCGCCTCCACCTCCTCGTCGTCGCCAAGTTGTGGTGGGATGGTCACGCGCAGCTTGGTCTGGCACGAGGGGCACTTGGTCGTGATTGCGGCAGCACTCACATTCACCTTGAAGCGGAGCTTGGTATGACAGCTGCAGCAATATATCTCGAAGTTCTTTGGCGGTGCCGCAGCAGCCGGAGCCGCAGCCGGAGCCGCAGCCGGAGCCGCAGCAGCCGGAGCCGCAGCCGGAGCCGGAACGCTAGCCGCCGCCGCCGGAGCCGCCGCCGCCGGAGCCGCCGCAGCCGGAGCCGCCGCAGCCGGAGCCGCCGGAGCCGGAACGCTAGCCGCCGCAGCCGGAGCCGGAACGCTAGCCGCCGCAGCCGGAGCCGCCGCAGCCGGAGCCGCAGCATCCGGAACGCTAGCCGCCGCATCACCCTCCACTGGCGGCTGCTCCGGTGGAGCGGATGCAAGTATACCGCGAATTCGTCGAACGAAGGTTTCATGCGCAGCGAGGACATCACCGGCAAGTTCGTCGTCCAGACCGGCAAGTTCGTCGTCCAGACTTGTCAACCCTTCCTTCAGCATGTTGATGATGTTGCGGTACGACTCGTTCGGAGCGGGTGCCGATGGAGCGGGTGATGGAGCGGGTGCCGATGGAGCGGGTGCCGATGGAGCGGGTGCCGATGGAGCGGGTGATGGAGCGGGTGCCGATGGAGCGGGTCGCGATGGCCATGCATGTTTGGAGGCGATAATTTTGCGCTGATCAGCACCTTCCTCTGGACGTTCCTCTCCATCTGTGAGCATGCGGATAATTTTGATGATTTTGCCCACCTGACCGTTTGCCTCCGCCATTGTTTGTATATTCACCATGTGGTAGTAGACATAGTCCGTGTCGTTCAGCTTCAGGGTGTCGATGGTGTGGGTGTGGATATTCTCCAAAGCCTGAAGACGTATCACATTACGTATGGTCAGAGTGAGACCGTCGCGGTGTGCGGCGTCGGGGCGTGCGTGGGCGGCGGCGTGCGTGGGCGGCGCACATAGTCGCTCATGTCCGCCACAACACAATCCGGTTGGTAGTTCGCGAAGAGTGCATCGTCCAAGGTGCCCGACATTTTGCAAAAAAATTTGAGCTTCTGGATGCAAGATGTAAATCATGTAATTTCGATAAAAGAATAAAGTGTTCACTTGCTTAAGACTTTTTGGTGTATACCACGAATTTTGACACAATTTTACACCGTCACATTGTATAGCACTTATAGCACAATATTTCATTTTTTAAAGAAAGTGGGCGCTTTTCCACCACGCGCTCGGCTCGACTTTTTTTGCTGCTGGTCCGAAGCCGCTTCCCAGCTGCTTCCATGTCGGCGCTTCTTCCGGATGGTTTCGTGCAGGGTCGTCTGCCACACGGCTGGCGCATCGCTGCGCGCATCGTTTACGAGACAGGCGTCATCGAGATCACATCGCCTGACACAGAACGTTTCTTGCTGAATGTTGATGTGTTCAATCTGGGTGAGTATAGTTCTACCCACAAGCCAAATGTGGGCGTGCTGGGTGATGTGTGTCTCGAAGGCAAGTACACCGCCGGCGTTCTCCGCTACGATACGACCGAGGTGCCCGAGTTTTGGCTCGAGGTGCACGTCAAGAATATCATGGACATGATAGATTGGCGGATGGAGTGGTACCGCACCGACGGCGACTTCTATAAAGGTCAGGCAGCTCCAAAGGACGGCAACAGCAAGTATCACTACTGGAACGGCGATTTTTATGAAGGTCAGTGGAAGGCAACTGCGAAGGACGGTAACGGCAAGTATCACTACATCAACGGCGACATATATGAAGGTCAGTGGAAAGCAGATGTGAAGGACGGTAACGGCAAGTATCACTACATCAACGGCGACATATATGAAGGTCAGTGGAAAGCAGATGTGGAAGAGGGTTTCGGCATAATGCGGTATGACAACGGCGGTGAGTACAAAGGCAATTGGAAAGCTGGTGCGCAGCATGGTGACGGTCACTACAAGTACGCCAACGGTGGTACCTTTGTGCCGGTGAAGCACTGTTACGGGCGTCTCATCCGTCTCATCCGCACACGCAGTAAGAAGGAGGAGGCGGACGCGGTGGTTAAGCAGACCGAGGAGAAGCAGGCCGATGTGTCGGAGCGCGGCATGCGTGAGGGCAAGGTCGTGAAGTCCGAGACCCGCAAATCTGAGTCCAAGGCTGTCGGCAAGCGAACATGGATGATGTCGGCTGTCGATATGCTGCGTGCGGACCTTGAAGAGAAGGACGCTATGGCGAAGAAGTAATATGCGTCTCGCATACCTCGCATATGCGCCAGCCGTGTGGGCAGACGACCCTGCACCGCTGCACGGCACCATCCGGAAGCGCGGTCATGAGCGGATGCGCCTCCTGTGAGAAGCGCTGATTTTTTTGTGTTTTCGTTATACGCCGGCCTCACTCCCGCGCTTAATAATTACACCCCCTATCGAATGAATTCGTCTCCTCACGGTTTGCGCACACACACTCCCGCGTCCCAGTCGGTGTATCAGGTCATCCGATCTATATCAGGTCTGTATTATCAGACCTGCTCCGCATTCGTTGCGGTATAATCCATATCGTCGTGTGCTTCGTCGTCTTCGCGCAGTTTCCAACCCCGATCGACATCATCCATCATCTTTACTATCTCCGCCATCACGGTGCGCAGCTTCTGCTCTGCTTTCCATACTTCGTATTGATCGCCTTGAAGCATTCGCACTCCCATCAACGCTTCCGTAAAAGCAGCAGCGCTCGTTTCCAGCGTCGCCACTGGATTCAGAGAAGGCGTGTATGTGCGCAACGCCATACTTTTCACGGCATCGATCAGTTGCATGATATTGTTTGTGGCAACAGTCTCTTCCGGTACGCCCATGCTTTCCTGCATCAGCACTTGAAATGGTGGAGGATTGTCATTTGTCGGGATCTCGGTGCGCTGCACCCGAAATTGTACCCCTTCCTCCACAGTCAGCGTGAGCTGCAACTTAGATGCATCCTTATCCATCAGAAAAATCATGACGTCACACACCACATTGTTGTATTGAGATGGCAACAGCACGAGTTCCTTGTAATATTGAGACCAGCCGCGCATGTACACTGGAGGAATACGGCGACGCACATCCGCAACGGTGCGCTCCATTGGCAGGGCGAACCACGCGACCGTGGTGAAGCGAGGAAAGCGCTGCGACAAAAAGCGACAACGGCTTCGCGACCAATCGTCTGTTACTTCTGTTACAATGTTGCGGCCGCCGCTCATACGCCGCCGCTCATACGCCGCCGTTCACACGCCGCCGCTCACGCCGCCGCTCACGCAGCCGTTGTCAACTCTCTACATAAAAGTAGAAGTCAAAGTAAGAAAGTAAGATTGCGTCGTCACACCCCATTGTCGACGCGTCGCCTTCGTTTGAAGAGCGCGTGATTGTGTCCCACCACCGCCGCGTCCCACCACCGCCGCGTCCCACCGCCGCCGCGTCCCACCACCGCCGCGTCCCACCACCGCTGCGTCCCACCACCGCCGCGTCCACCACCGCCGCGTCACCGCCGCGTCAATACCACGTCTGAGCCTCATGAGCTTGCATGACGTCTTTTGCTTTTTGCTGTGTTGTTGCAGTGCAAATGAACACCAGAAAATATCGGAGGCACAACACGCGACATGAGGAGGAGGAAGAGGAAGTTTCGGTGCATGCACCGATGTCGACGACAGAAGCAGAAGAAGCAGGAGTGCAGACGTTTACTCATGAGTTTCTGCAGACAACTCATAATATTGCTGCCACCGCCGCTCACGCCGCCGCCGCTTACGCCGCCGCCGATGAGGCCGCCGCCGCCGCCGCCGCCACTCACGCCGCCGCCGCCGCTCACGCCGCCGCCGCCGCTCATGACGCCGCCGCCGCTCATGACGCCGCCGCCGCTCATGACGCCGCCGCTGACGCCTCCAACTCTACTACCGCGGTGTGGGTCAAGTGCGCAATCAAGTTGTTGAAGCATCCTCGACTACTATCGGTACTAGAGCACAACCCTGATGGTCACGCGCATATAATCAAGCGCATCGCCCATCATGTCAAGCATAAAGCGGCGCAGAACCAGGAGACTATAAATTATCATGCTTTCATGCGCATCATCTTCGACAACACCATCAATTACAATTTCATTAGGATGCTACAAGACGAACTAGATCTCTGAGTCGGGTCGCATCATTCGGTCCCTGAACCCGCCGCCACTCATCGTGCGTCACCGCATCGTGTATACCCGCACTCATCGTTCACGCATCGTGTATACCCGCACTCATCGTGCGTCACCGCATCGTGTATACCCGCACTCATCGTACTCATCGTTCACGCATCGTGTATACCCGCACTCATCGTTCACGCATCGTGTATTACCCGCATCGTGCGTCACCGCATCGTGTATACCCGCACTCACCCGCACTCATCGTTCACGCATCGTGTATTACCCGCATCGTGCGTCACCGCATCGTGTATACCCGCATCGTGCGTCACCGCATCGTGTATACCCGCAATCATCGTGTGCGTCACCGCATCGTGTATACCCGCACTCATCGTGCGTCACCGTATCGTGTATACCCGCACTCATCGTGCGTCACCGCATCGTGTATACCCGCACTCATCGTTCACGCATCGTGTATACCCGCAGTCATCGTGCGTCACACATCGTGCCGCCGTGTAAACCATCGTGGTGTAGCATCGCGCATTCGCGAGCCTATGAAATCATATTAGTAGCGTTCTCGTATATCTGCATATCAGCGTCGTAAATATACATGAGGCCAACGAGCACATCAGCCCACATGGAACGCGTCAAGCGGCCTTGCCAAAACTTGGTCGCAGCTTTCTTGTTAACACATTGCGTGATGACATAACTCTTTTGTTTGCGCCGATTGACTTTTGCCTTAAGCTTCTCGACCATAGAGGATGGATGGTTAGAGGAGACAATGGTTGCAATCCAATCGACTAGCACACCAATTTTGAAAGGACTGCCGAGCATAACCGTTGTAGTCACCATAACAGACACAAGCTTTCCTGACTTGCCGTACTTGCCGTATGCCACCGAGTTAGTTCGCTGAAAGTCGGTGAGAGGACCGAGGTTTCGCTTCTGCAATAACTCGTTTATCGCGTCTTCATCGGATTGCATGTCCAACACATCGGCGATGCGTTTATGCGCGACTTTGGAAATCCCAGTGACACGAATGTCATTGTACGGAAGCGTCCCAAACGCCCTGACGATTTGTTTCTTCTGGCCGGCCGTGCGCTTGTATGTATCCATAAACGCATGCACTGACTGCTTCTGATCCGGCTCCGGCTCGTCGTCCTCCTCCTCCAGCTCCAGCTCCGGCTGCGGCTCCGGCTCCGGCTGCGACTGCGGCGGCTCCGCCTGCGACTCCGGCTGCGACTGCGGCTCCGGCTCCGGCTCCGGCTGCGACTGCGGCGGCTCCGCCTGCGACTGCGGCGGCTCCGGCTGCGACTGCGACTGCGACTGCGGCTCCGGCTGCGACTGCGGCTCCGGCTGCGGCTGCCGCATCGGTTTCGAGACCAAAATATTGGAGTACGGCGCATGCAGATAGACATCGAATGGTTCAAAGATCTATGAGCAACGTAAAGAAGCACGTGCACATAAGCGTGTGTAAACACAGCAAGGGGAAAGGGGTCTTCGCACGCACTTTTGCATCAGCACCTTCGACACGCGTTTTGAGTTCCTCCACATCTCGTGCATAGACAGCTAAGTATGTCTTCTTCTCCAAAACGTCAGACGTCACCAGCACCATAGCAGATTGCATTTCATGGTGAGGTCCGCGGTGCGTGCGACCGTCGGCAAAGGTGTAGCGCACCCATCGCGTACCGCAGCACACGAGAGCAAGCCTGATGTTGTGCGTGCCCACGCCATTCTTGTACCTGACCAAGCCGAGCATGGGAGGCGACGCCATGGTCTCAATGTCTGGAGGTACTCGTACTCGGGACCACGGAGCCGGCTCCCTCACATATGAGGAACTTGGTCCATTAATGTCTTGGTCTACGGTTGCGCGCATGCAACCCGTCTGATGAGATGCCGAAATCAATCGATGCCGAGATGCGTGGACCCATGGACCCTGGACGGACTCAAAGATGTCTCAACATTTATTGAGCGAAGACACGCAATTAATGGTTGCAAATTTGCCCTCATCACGCGTCCCTCATCGCGCCGTCAGCGCGACGGGGCCGATCAACGCGCAGAGCAAACCACCGGCACGGCCGCGACACGGACTGGTTTTCGTTACATTACTTTTCTGTTTCCCTTCGACGGCGGTGTGCACATGTCGCAAGATGCACAGGCGGCCTGCACGCAGTGACAGGCAAATTTGATTTCGCAATACAGCGCGCATGAGCTCGCTTTAGGTCTGTGTGGCGAAAAACGGCAAAGCATTTTGGTAAGCGCGCAATGCGTCAAAGCGCGATCGATTCCGTCGTCGACGCGACAGCTTTTTCTTTGCTGGCGTGCGCGCGCTCGCGCGCTCCCACCTGCCTGCGCCAAGTTGGAGGCGCGGTGAGGGCCGCGAAACCACATCCGCGTGCAAATTGCTCACACCACCGCCGCCATTGCAATATCTGCAATATCAATTGGTACGTACGTCTTGACTGATCATGTCCTGCCATTGCTGACAGATTGTGGTTCCTTCAAGGACTCGATAAATGCCAAAGTACAAGGTGAAGCTTTTGCATCACACAATCACAATTAGCGCTTGCTGATATTTGTTCGCGCGTGCATGTATAGCACGCGAGCAAGAAGCCACCACACCAGATACCTGGTGCTATTCTGTACCGTTTGTCGATGCCGGCGTCAAGCGAGTGGTTATACGCATTCGACAACGATAAGAACTTGCGCATCCGACAGAAACACGCCAAAATCATCTACGACGAGATGCGCTCCCGTCTAAAGGTATCTGAATGCCATGCACTCCTCGACGGTCACATGAGACAGCTCATCTACGAGTCCTTGAAGATCGGACGCCGGCCAGACGAGATATTCTACCCGGAAAATTTGGATAGCGAGGAGGAGGTGGATGTGGAGTCAGAGGACGATGTCGAATCGACAGCAGGCTCGGCGGCAGGCTCGGCGGCAGGCTTGGCGGCTAACTCGGCGGCAGGCTCGGCGGCAGGCGGGGCGGCTAACTCGGCGGCAGGCTTGGCGGCAGGCTCGGCGGCTAACTCGGCGACAGGCTCGGCGGCAGGCTCGGCGGCAGGCTCGGCGGCAGGCGGCTCGGCGGCTAACTCGGCGGCAGGCTTGGCGGCTAACTCGGCGGCAGGCTCGGCGGCTAGCTCGGCGGCTAGCTCGGCGGCTAGCTCGGCGGCTAGCTCGGCGGCAGGCTCGGCGACAGGCTCGGCGGCAGACTCGGCGACAGGCTCGGCGGCAGGCTCGGCGGCAGGCACGATCGTGGTCGCACAACTGCGCGTCTTCCCACCAGGATTTCGTCAGAAGCAGTGGTACACGCCGCTTAATGTATGTGAAGGGATTGAAGCGGATGAAGAGGACTATTGGAGTGCCGCGTGAACTGCTCGGAGCGTGCGCGTCGTAACGCCGAGCACAACGATAATGACTGTCCAATAGGCATGGGTTGTGTTTGGCTTCTGAATGGTTTTTGTGGTTTATATATTCTCATAAATATGAAACGCGAGATGGATCTTGCGCGTCTCAGTCACAACCATGTGCACCGTATTACGCGGCATGTAGATGACATCGCCCGCGACCGCACGCAGAATCGTGAGGGATGGTACCGAATGCAGCGCTTCGAGGGACGGCAGGGCGCGAAGCACCTCGTCCTCGCTTAGCTCATCGCGCCGCCACGCGACGATGAGCTCGGCGCCCTCCACCACTACGATGTAAGTGCCCATAGTGACAAAATTAAGATCGTCATCCACATGCGGGAGCGTCACCGCGCCGGCTTCCGCCATCTGCCACATGGCGTACGAGTTGCCGCGAACACGAAGCTGCAACTGCGCCGCATACGAGTCGTGGAATGCATAGGCAGCGGCGTCGTCGACCACCGAGTGCAGGCGCGGCAGCAACCTATGATGCTCCAACAGGCTCTTCCCAGACCCATGCGGCCTCCAGACGACATTGGGTTCAACGAGGTTGACGCGACGGATGCAGCGTATCGCGCCACCGTTGCGCAGCGGAAGCGATCGCAGCGCGCGTGCGAAGACGCTCACGCGCTCGCGCTCACGTTGAACTTTAGTGATTTCAACATAGAGTTTGACGTCTCCATGTGTAGCACATGAACGTGTGCGCCGCGAGGGCGGTCCTTGAGCGTCGCACGGCGACGCGTCGATCGCGGCGTTGATCGCCGAACATGCGAAGTACAGCGGGTTGCGTAGGTGGCGAAAAAGCCAGCACAGCATCAGCAGTACGACGACCACCCAAAGGAACGCCGGCATCGCAGCCACACTACTCCACAAAAAAACGGTCAAGCTTCTTTCAGTTTCGTCTGGCCTCACGCAGTGCGATGTTGTACCGGTTTCGCCTCGCTAACACATACATCTCGATAGGGTCACCCGCGCCTCCGGGTCGCCACGCCCTCGGGCTAGTCACACGCGGCACACCATCGCCGCCCGCCCTCCGGTCAGTCGCTGTGTTCATACGCGTCACACGGTGCGCGACACGACGGGCACTGCATGAGGCCATGCTCTCTCAGATCTACACGGCAACTAACGCAAACCCAGTGCGCGGCGCCATCGTGGAGCATAACGCGCTCCGCCTCGGCGGTCTCGCCAAAGCATATTGGACAATCATTATCGTTGTGCTCGGCGTTACGACGCGCAAGCTCCTGATCGACGCGTTGGCGTTCGTTCAGAGCAAACGCTTCAAAGGCCTCGAGCAGTGCGATCGTGTCGGCCCGCGCTCCGTCGCGCACCCTGTCGTCACGCGGCACTCCGTTGCTCTGGCACTCAATGCACCGGCGCTTTGGCCTTGCCTTGCGCCATTGGTTGTCGCTGAAAGCCTCGTACGCCTTTGTCCCACCGCACGCCGCGCACTCTCGAAGTTCAGACGCTGCGGTAGGCAACTCCAGCTCGATGATATCGCGGGCGCCGGCCGCATGCTCGTGCTGGCGCGCGATGACACGCGTTCGCTCCAAAACCGCACACACGCGGTCGACGATGCGCGCAGTCGCGCCCGATGAGAGAGTCGTCAGTCGCTGCGCCACGGCCGCCACCGCGTGCATATCGACGACCTTGACGAACTCGTTAGTTGACTCGTAAGCATCAAGGTAGATGCCAAGCGCTGCCTGCAGGCGCGGCAGCGTATTATCGACTTCGGCGAGCGTCGAACGCAGTTGCGCGCGTGCACGCGCGATCATAACGACGCCGTCCCGTAACGCATCAAGACCCCGTTGCGCAGAGTCCGCGCTCGAACCGACGATCATGCTCACCTCGTCGGCGTTTGTATCCCCGCACCGGACGCAGAGCCGCGTGAGCTCGATGTCCACTGCAAACAACCCATGCTCACCCACCGGAGGCACGATGCGCATGGCGTATTGGTGCTGACCGAACGCCGGCGCGCCGCCACACGCCGCACAGGGCGGCGTCGGTCGGTCCAACGCTGCCACCATAGAGTCGAGGTTCTTGCGTACGGTACACTGCAGTGAGTGCATCGCTTGCATGCCTTGCGTCGTGTGCGGGCCGTACTCGAGATCGTCAACGCGGGTCTTGTTAACCAACATGTCGACTTGTGCGTACGCACCGTCGGCGGGACGGCTTACATGCACTTGGATCTTGCACTGAGCAGCCTTTTGCCGACTCTCAAGCGTATCCAAACACTTGCGCACATGTTGGCGAAGATGCAAGCCGTCAATGCTGCGCGGCGGTTGCAGTATGCCCCACATGGTCGGTTCCGTACCAACACAAATGCCCCAAGAGCCATGCATGCTCTCTCTTCTCAACGTAAAGTCTGACCAGTTGCACCACCTTCGGACGAGCTCGTCGTGTGACAAGAGGACGGCGGCGGCGAGGCCATCTTGAGCTTCGATTTCTTCTTGCCAGGCTCGGTAGTTTGCCGCGCCGGGAGACACGAGCACGGCGTAGCCTTCTGCGCGGAGAGCCGCGCCCAGTTGTTGCTCAGCCGACATTTTTTTGGCAACGAAAGAGTGTAACTCCACAAAAAACGGTCAAACTTCGTAGCTAGCGTGCGCGGCGGACGAGGGTGCGTTACCGTTGTAGCGCGTCCGTCTAGGGGGCCGCTGGAAGTGAACGGCGTCCCCAGCACGCCGTGCGCGTCGTAACGGTCGATGGGTAAGCACGCGATGCGTGCGTTTTGATCCGTCTACGCGACAGCTTTTAGTTTCTCTCACTCGTGCGCGCGCCGCTCTCACTCAAGTGCGCGCGCCGCTCTCACTCAAGTGCGCGCGTCGCCCAAGCAATGCACCGTCCGTCCACCGCCACAATCCGAGCCATTGATCCGCAAGACGGACAACCCATACTCGAGCACACACTGCTGCTTGTGATGCCATGAGACGTGTCAATGTTGTGCAGATGGACAGAAGAGCATTGGCGCAAAAGGAATCGTCTGACAAACGGAAGCAAAAAAATGCGGTACACGCCAATAAGCCCAACCCACTGTGGAATTATGTCTCACATTTGTTTTGCAAATCATGTACACAGCCACAAGAAGCAGAGCACATTAAGAAACGTCCTGTGGGCCGCCCTCCTAAAAATTCTATATGGAATGCAGACACCGGCGTTTACGATCTGATACAAGCTCCAGAGGAACGCCGCGCTGCGGCTAGCGGTCTGGCTGGTGCGGCTCCGGCTAGCGTTCCGGCTGGTCCAGCTCCGGCTAGCGTTCCGGCTGTGGCTTCCGCTTCGGCTCGCGTTCCGGCTGCTGCGTCACTGCCACGCACGGCGTCAACAAAGACCTTCGAAAAGACCTTCGAATGCTGTTGCGCGCAGTGTAAGACCAAGCTCCGCTTCAAGGTGAATGTGTGCGCTACCGCCGCAACTGTTGTCA
>Ga0315315_10005688_pt1 | contig 11507 bp, 9 predicted proteins | sample M140m3416metaG_FD_203699 | JGI IMG/M metagenome (GOLD analysis project Ga0315315, IMG submission 203699) | Ammonia-oxidizing marine archaeal communities from Monterey Bay, California, United States - M1 40m 3416 | ecosystem: Environmental > Aquatic > Marine > Intertidal zone | place: USA... | reverse complement strand
TATCAGGGGTAGGATCTCACGTCAGCCCTCAGCCCTATTAGCTATGCATACGTACCTAGCTAGTCCTGATCCACTTCATCCACTAGCAATTCTTGCATTGTACCACGAAATACTATAACATCGATCATCAGAACAGTCGCAATCCAAAAGAGCCTCCATGCCTACATGTTGTATTTGTCACAGACCCCCTCTCTCTCCTCCATCGCAACCATTCCTCGACTTAACAATCGAACGTTTCGTCCAAGGACGATAGCGACGCTTCAAACCATCATTATTGCCGCAAGACTTGGGAAACAAAACCTGCTGAGTCTAAGTCCTATTGCCACGTCTTCGCGCCTCTACGCATTTTCTTCTCCGGTCCTTCCCATGTCCTTGTCTTTGTCTTCCCTCCCCGATGGGAAGGAGGGCATCGATAGGCAAATAAAGCAACAGAAGAAAAATCTGCGAAGAATGCTTCGATTGCGACTGGAGAACACCCCGCAGGATGATATCCAGCGGCAGAGCAGATTGGTTTGGGACAATTTGTTTGCCCTTCCGCAGTACCACGACGCACGCAGCGTTGGGCTGTTTCTGTCCATGCCGCGAGGCGAGATCATCACCGATCAGGCCCTAGCTAGGGTCCTCAGCGACGGGAAGACACTATATGTTCCTCGTGTTGGTTTGGACTTTGAAAAGTGTGAAATGGACCTCATCAAGGTGGAGGATCGGCGTTCGCCCAACGACGCGCAAGACCCCAAACCCTTTTATCACGACTGGCCGCGGAACAAATGGAGCATTCCTGAACCGCCCTCCGACGTGAGCCGCTGTGTAGCACAACGTGGGGATATTGACCTTTTGGTAGTACCCGGCCTTGCCTTTGATGCCGCTGGGGGAAGGCTCGGTCAGGGCAAGGGTTATTATGATCGATTCATTTCAAAAATGCGCGAGGACGATGGCGGAAGCGGCTCGCCATTGCTTGTCGCGGTAGGTCTTGAGCAGTCTTTCTTCGAGGGCGATACGCCTCAAATTCCCATGTCAGACAAGGACTTGCCGATGGACATTGTTGTTTTGCCGAATCGGTCGCTTCATGTTGAGAGCTCCAGATGAATGTGGGGAATTTTTATGCAAAGGCAGTGATTTGCAAAACCGAATTAAAGTCCAGCACGAACTAAGGCTCGCAATAATTACTTTCGTTGTACTGGCCATAATGGTGGAGGTGTATCCGTATTAAATACCTATGCACCAGGAGTATTCTCCTGACAATCACCCGAAAAAAAAACTGATGCGGCCTTCCAGAGCAATGCGTCAAACGGGATAAGGACGGCAAGTGGGGGTGCAGGGGCGCCCTCATCCGACGGCTCCATTTGTACGAGAATTCCGCAATCGCTTGTAGCCAAATTCCTCGTCTGGAGAGACCGAGCTGAAATTCCAGCTCGAAACAAATCCGACTTGGTCTTGCATCCTATCGCTATCCCCGCCGTACTCGTCGAAGCTGCTCCTCTCGCATCAGAATGATCAGCAGCACTACCACCTGGTGGGCTCTTTTTAATGTCATCCTTTACTCCAAGCAGCAAGGACTCGCTAGGCGTTGAAAATCCTGCAAATAGGAAGTCGACCAATCCGGTAACAGCCTGCGCCCTTTTGTCCTCGTCAGGAATGCCATCCGAGTCGACTACAACCCAACCTTTTTGTAGGACTTCCAATGCAGCCATCGGGTCGGATAAAGAGTCGTCTCGAAGAGTAACCACCCCGCCCAGGACATTCAATCGATTTTCTGTACTACGAATTGAATTGTCTTCTTCGTCGACGTAGAGGACTGTGTAGGGACACAAATCTCGTCCTTCTCGATCTTGCTGCTGTAGCCTCAAACATCGCGCAGCGTCCTCTTGGTCAATGAGGACATGATTTGTCATGCAGATCCTTCCTAGTTTAGCATCAAAATCTCCCCAGTTGGCCTCTATCATATGCGTCAGAGCCGCGTCGGGCAAGATTGCTGTTCCCCGGAGATCGAGCCAAAGGTCACATGATGGGCTAAGGAAAGAGTCGTCGGGTGCGGATGCCAGTCTCGTCGGCGACGCTCGCCGTGGAGGTAAAGTGAAACAAGAGGCAAGAACGACTACGCGATAGAAGTTGAGTAAGAGGAAGGCTCGTCTCATGCTGGAGGCTGAAGAGAGGGGGCAGGTGGATGCTGGCCTTCCGATTTTATGTCAGTCATAAATTATAAATAAATACGAGCTCGTACTCTAGTAATGCATGATAATGATGTTACGAGCTCGTATGTACGGTATGTACTCTCTCGTATTTCATACTCCTACTAGCTACTCTAGTAGCACCTAGTAAGGTACGTTTAATTTTTTTTGCATAGCGCGGGCGCGCGCCAGGAATGAGACGGTGATGCCGGCTTTCGTTAATAAAATTCACGGTTACACCAATTGCCGCAATATGCATATCATTCCAGGTTTCTGCATGTGCGCCTCCACCTCAGATGACGGCTACAAAGAAGACGGACAACCCAGAGATGACGCCGGAATGCGACAAAAGTTTCCTATTGAAAATATGCGAACCTCGCAAAGATAGGGAGGAGACAGTGATGGCGCTCGATTCGCTCCTCAAGGGGCCGCGTCCTTGTCCAAGCGACGTCCACGGTCCCGGCCCCATACTCCTCTCTGACATACCCGCCAAAGCCGTGGGAGGCAAATCCCCCGTCGTTCTCGGCATTGATGAGGCTGGGCGCGGCCCGGTTCTGGGACCCATGGTTTATGGAGCAGCATTCTGGTCGAAGGATGATGCCGATTCTATTCCCAATGACTTCAACGACTCCAAGCAGCTGAGCGAGGAGAAGCGCAACTACTTGTTCCACAAGATCAAGGAGACACCGGAGATCGGCTTTGTAGCGCGGGTTCTGCACGCGTCTGAAATTTCTCGCTCCATGCTCCGGAGGGAACCTTACAATCTGAATGCCATGTCACACGACGCAGCCATACAGATGATCCGGGCCGTCCTTGACGCAGGAGTTAAGGTCGACACCGCATTTATCGATACCGTCGGCATCGCGGATAGCTATCGTGCCAAGCTGGAGCGCGAGTTCGAAGGCCATTCCATTCGCTTCGTAGTAGAGAAGAAGGCGGATGCCAAGTATGCCCCTTGTAGCGCAGCCTCCGTCGTTGCCAAGGTATCGCGCGATACCCTCACGTCCAGCTGGACCTTTTCAGAGCCTGAGTACGAACCCGTTGGGGGGAGATTGTATGGATCCGGCTACCCGTCAGATCCGAAGTGCAAAAATTGGGTGGACAAGAACCTTGCCGACCCTATCTTTGGCTTTCCGGACCTCGCTCGATTCAGCTGGGGGCCAATGAAGAAGACGATGCAGGAGAAGGGTGTGACCATGACATGGGAGGCAGACGATGACGATGAAGAGGACGCCCAGCAAATGCGCCTCAATGCCTTCATGGTTAAGAAGGGCGCCGATGGGAGACCGTCGCAAAGGAAGAGACCTAGGCTCGCCTACTTCGACAAAATGGGTCTCACTGCTGTCACAGAGTGGGCGTGAAATAGATAGATTCTACTTTGTACATACATACGACTCGAACATGACATACAATGCTAATAATATACTAGCTAGTATAATATACGAGCTATGCATACTCACGATCAACCCTGCAACGTTAGTACCACTTCAGTCTCATTTTGTGGTTCGCGCGTTTATGATGTATGGATACTACTAGAGTACGAGCTCGTACTAGAGTAGTAATAACTAGTATGCATACTAGCTAGTAGAAGTACAGTACTCTAGCTAGTATGCATACAGTACGAGCTCTTCGGATTCCTCTCACACACAGTTGGAAACTTTTAGCGATAGGAAACGTTTTTCGTTGTTTTTTTTGGTGTCGTGCACCTCAAAACTGTCCGAAACGAAGAGATGATCAGTGCGAAGCATTAAAGTTTTGAAAGCAGTCGAAGTTAAACGTTCTCAAAGACTTAACGATTAGATGATCAGATGCTAAGAAGCGTGTTGAGTCCTGTTTCGGTGAGTCCGTCGTCGAGTCCTACATTGTATGTGCATAGTACTAGCTAGTATATTTATGGATAATATTATGCATACTACTCTACTCTAGTAGCTAGACTCAAGAGTAGGAGTACGTAACATACACAGTAGGTAGATTTAGGTTCGCATCATCCGCACTCGGAATATCTGCGAAAGACAGGAACATCTCAGAATTCTTTTTCAGTAGACGCCGTGGCATAAAAATAACTTGCCGAGGATATTTCTAACCGCCGACAAGTCCTCCCCAACCACCAATTGCATCGCCATCATACGAAAACATGCCACTTCGCGCCGGAGCATCGTTACGTTCTTTCGTTCAACGAACATCTCTCTCGCAATCTCGAGCGGCCATAGCTGCGAGCCCTCTCGCGTCGTCGAATGCAGCTGGGACCTCATCAGGTCGAGCCTCACTCTCGACACACGCAACGGTCGCCCTGGAAAAGCTTCGCTCAGAGCTTGAGGCATACCGACGCATACAGTGAGTCATTGCCGTGTATATTCATGGAAATGCTGCCGCAAACTGTGGTTTGATTGATAAAATATTTTCAACTATCCTTCCCACTCACATTTTATTTGTAATCGTGGCGTACTCGAAATCAGCTACACGCAGTGTCTACCTTCTCGATTCAAGAAAGATCTGGTCAAGGTCGCCGACCGAGAAGGCGATGGAAATATCAGCGCTGATGGAATTGAGGTGCTTCTTCGTAACATAGGCTCCCAAGGCCGAATGACGCGCACCGAGATCGAAACGATATTCGCTGAGGCGGGATCGCGCACGGACCGGACCATCCCCGCAGCACGAATGATGCAGCTCATCTGAGTGGATTGCAATAGAGTAGATAGTAACAGAGTAAGAGCGAGTAGTTCTCTTGTTACGACGACCCAATAATAGGAATTTCTAGCTATCGAGGTTTATCTTCCATTCGACCAAACTCATGCAAGCCGCCATACCATGGCTTGACTGATTGATGCTGGAAGTCCGAGCATTGTTGGAGCAGTATGGATACTAAGTAGCCAGCCAGTTAGTAGCAGTGTGCATAGCGAGTATGCATACAGTTACTCCTACGGAGTAATAATTATGAATAAAATTAATTCTTTCAGGATTGAGTTGGCACTAACTCTAAAAATGTAGCTAGTGCCTGCCTAAGATATGTGCTTTTTCTACAAGCTCGCACTTGACGTGGTCTGCCATGGTGTCCCTCTTAGTTAAGAAGATACGTACCATGTACGTACGCATTTTCCGCCCGGTATCTGCTGCTTTGCTTGGAGGGGCTCTCGTGTCCACTCGAGCCTGTATCATAGCTCGATAGACTGTGTCCAATAAATATTTTTTATTCATATTTTTTGTACTGTTGTTGTTGTTGTTGTGTAATCGGCCACCGGGATCCCGCCTCCTTTGCCAAGTCCATACAACGAGCGTCTGTTGCTTGACTGCCAGTCCTCTCTTACCCTTGTCCACCATACCCGACCTCGCACTCGCTCAACAAAAGTTGCTCGCCCCCCCAACCCCCTAGCCAAGCGCATATCTCATATGAACATGGACGATGTTTTCGGAAAGAACCTGCAGAAATTGAGCTCTAAAGAAGAAAAGACGAGGAAGCTGAAAGATTCCAGTACTGAAGATGCATCCAATGATGTTTCTTTTTCTTCGCTCTCGACCGACAGAAGAGTTCAAGCAGCACGAGTCGACAAAAGCGCCCGAAAGAAGCGGCGACGCAAGAACTCAATCGCCGACGGCAAAACGACGTCGCCTGCTCCGGCCAACACTTTTGCGTCCGTGACGCCATCTCTCTCTGACGGCATCCTTGCCGCAGTAGCGTCCTACAACTTTCAGAGCATGACTCCCGTTCAATCAGCTGTCATTCCTCTTTTTCTGACCAACAAGGATGTTTGCGTTCAGGCCGTCACTGGATCGGGGAAGACTCTCGCCTTCCTCATTCCGCTCGCCGAAATGATCATCCGCCGTACAACACTCCTTAAGCGACGCCAGGTTGGAGGCCTTATCATCTCTCCCACACGAGAACTAGCTCGCCAAACTCACGCCGTTGCCACCAATCTGTGCTGTCACTGCTCTCTCCCGGATCCTCTTCTCCTCGTTGGGGGTGCCAATCGACCAGTATCAGCAGATTTGCAAACATTTGTGAAGGCTGGGTCCGACATTGTTGTAGCGACACCTGGTCGACTTGATGACGTGCTGAGTCGATATGATGACATCGATGTTTCTGAGCTTGAGGTACTGGTACTGGATGAGGCAGACGTACTGTTGGATATGGGATTTGAGGTCACTCTTACCAACATTCTCGCTAGATTGCCGAGAATGCGTCGGACTGGCCTATTCAGCGCAACCAAGCCAATCGGCAGTGGCAATGTAAAGGGTCTAATCAAGCGCGCGGGTATGCGAAACCCGGTCGTTATTGATGTAGCAATTGCTAGAGCGAACCAGCAAAAGCTCCACGGTAGCAATACTACCTCTGATGGTCCTTCAGGGGATCAACCGAGCAACAGCGAACGAAAGTCATTTTCGAAGCAGCAGCAGGCGACGCCGTCGTCTCTCACTAATTACTTTCTTATCTCGCCGCTCGACCAAAAGCTGTCGCGCCTAGTCGCATTCATGCGCCAACACAAAGAAGATAAAGTTATTGTGTTTTTCTTGACTTGCGCATGCGTCGAGTTTTACGGAGCTGCCCTGCAACGGATTTTGAGTGAAAAAGATGGCTTCTATCTTGAGCTTCTTCATGGCAAACAGGTGCAAAAACGGCGCGAAAAGGCTATGGAGCGCTTCAGATTATGCGAAGGAAAAGATGGGAAGAAAAAGAGAGGGGGCGTGCTCCTCTGCACTGATGTCGCTTCTCGAGGGCTAGACGTTTATGGAATCCAATGGACTGTCCAATTTGACGCTCCCGTTGATCCATCCAGTTACGTCCACCGCGTCGGTCGCTCGGCGCGAGCCGGGGCCTTCGGTTCTTCACTCATATTTTTGACTCCAAAGGAGGAAGCATACGTTGACTTTCTGAGGATGAGGAAAGTTCCATTGGATGCAATTCCGAACGATGAAATTTGCGCCCCGTCTTTAAATAGGGATGGCGAGAGCGACGAAAGCGGTACAGAAGCGAAAGAGGAATCGAACGAACAGCGCCAAAATGTGGGGCGCGTTATTACTACTGCGTCGGATCCAGATACATTGATTCCTGATATATTGCCCATTATTCTGTCGCACGTCATCAAGGACAGAGATATCCTTGAAAAAGGAACCAAGGCCTTCACTTCGTACATCCGTGCTTACAAGGAACATCAGTGTGCCTTCATCTTCAGGTGAGTCATATGCACGTATCGCAAAACAATTGCTTTGACGTGTTTGAAAATCGTTCGCAACGATCGGACCTGCTGCCAGCGCAGACGATGGGATGTTTGCCACTATGCAATTAATTGCTGTCTAAAATGGACTGTCAAATGCGTCGTGGCATTTATCTTTCCTGGTGCCTGGATTGTTCCGATGAATGCAAGAAAGAACTAGAGGGGAGGTTCAGTAGCCTCCCCCGAGCTATATTCTCTGTCTATCTACGTTCAATACTCAGGATACGACAGTAACCCAGAGCTCAGATAATTTCATTTATTCATGAGTTCAATGTTTGAAATCCTTTGCGTCTTCTTTCCGACACATGTTATTTCTAACCTATTTTCCATGTCGTCTTTCGCTAACGCATATTATTTATCATCTGTCAAGATTTGCGTCCTTGGACTTAGGGGCTTTGGCAACCTCCTTCTCTTTGTTGCGTCTCCCCAAAATGCCCGAACTAAAAGACAAGCTCGGAAAGCTCAGTTTTGTTCCCGCTGGGCCCGAGATTGACATTTACGCCATCAAGTACAAGGACAAAGTGAGAGAAAAAGCACGGCAGAAAAGGCTTGCCACCGAGCTTGCCGCAGGCGGCAAAAATGCGAAGCAGATCAAAGCGGAGCAAAGAGCAGCAGAGAAAATCCGTCGTCAGAAGGAAAAGAGAGCGGCCGAAATTGCAAAAGGTCGGAATCCCAACAAGAAAAGGGGAAAGCAGGCGCAGATATATGACGAATGGGAAGCGCTTGCCAAGGAAGAACGACTTCATAAAAAACTTCGTCAAGGAAAGATCAGTAAAGACAAATTCAAAGAGTTGATGTACGCGGGCTCTGGCGCCAACGGAAAGAAGTCGAGTGATGATTACGCCATAGATGATAGCGATATTGAAGTTTGAGTCGTTGCTAGAAAAATAGATAGATTGACAGATCTAGCTACTAGTACTAGGAGTACCAGCCGTGGTGTAGTACTTGATGTAGCCACTAACGAAGTATAGATGGCGGACCGCTCTGGAATTCCATTCATTCATGCAAATTTCTAAATGCCCCTCTACTGTTGATAATTTATATCATCGCTCGTCCATCGTCTTCAAGACAAGGGTAATCGATGTGGTCAGCTTCGTCAAACCTGAATAAGCTGTCAAACTCTTCCATCGCCATTTGCGCTTTGTCCTTTACCAAGGACCCCGTTGCAACGGAAGCTGTGGATTCCTTCTTCTTGCGACTAGACCCCGATGTAGCGTTGGGCATATTGCTGGACTTTAGAGCAGATTCACTGTGACCCCGAGCTTCGCTCTTGGTGCCATATTTCTCTTCCAACAAAGCAGTCATGCGAGTCTCCAAAGAATTCTCCATGACGAGACGAAGAACCTCAACTGTTGAAGTTTGGCCAAGACGATGAACCCGACCAATGGCCTGCGCTTCGAGAGCGGGATTCAATGCTGGCTCCATGAGGAATACTCGGTTCGCCTGAGTAAGATTGATACCGACAGCTCCTGCTCTCATACTTAGCAAGAAAATTGTGGTTGGCGGATCATTCTGAAAGTCCCTCAGTGCCTTGGCTCGCTTGGACATTGACATACTTCCGGCTAAAGTCTTGTACTCGAAACCATGCTTAGGAAGCTCCTCTTTGAGCCAAGAAAGAGTTGACGCGAACTGACTAAACACGAGACTCTTAGCGCGCGGCTCCGTATCTCGAATTCGTTTTAGCTCCTCCAGAAGTTTGGCGAGCTTGCTCTTGAAGACTTCCTTGCTGTCATCTCCGACGGGCGAATCCCCTTCGTCCACCACTATCTTCGGAAGCAGAGCCTTTTTCAGTGACTTGATTTTGATGTCTGTTCGGCATATAGGACACGGACCATTGGATTCGTCCATTACACCGATCACGCCCTGGATGCACTCCTTGCAGAACACATGGGGGACAGGTTTGCATGAGGTAGCTAGAGGATTGTCCATCACGTCGAGACAAATGCTGCACTCCACATCATCGCTGGCTTTCATTTGATAATGACCTTGCTTACCACTGCTTATCCCGTCCTCTGCAGCTTTTCTGGAACGATCAGGAAGCGCACCGCCTGAGCATGCCATGCGGAGCGGTAGCAGCAGCGAGAGCAGTCGGAGGTGGTGCTTTGAAAGATTTACACGACCACGCGCTCTAAGCCTCGAGTAGGACGCCAAGGCGGTCGTTTGCAATTTGTCGTACCTTTCTGATTCATCAGCAGAAAAGCGGATCTTGATTACCCGCTCGACTTTATTTGGAAGTGCCATAAGGTCGTGATTGCTTTGGCGGCATCGCTGCTCCATTGTATGACGCATCAGGATGGGTCGCATCAAAAATGAAAAAGGGCCGACCTCATGGTCCTTCACAGAACCAAATGGGCTGACCTCGTGATCTCTGACGCTGCGCCTCCGCATTCCCTTTCCTCCACTTCCATTGTGATAGTGCATGCTAGCGGCAAAGAGTCTGAACATTGCGTCCACATGGTCGATGCCAATGAAGGAGACCTGATTCTTGAGGTCCTGAACCCGGGTATTGATTGGAGTTCCAGTCACACACCATTTGTTCTCAGCCTGCAAAGAAAGTAGCGCTGACGTCTGCGAAGTGTTCGAGCGCATCACATGGGATTCATCGCATATAATCCTCCACCAGCGAATCTGCTCAGTTGGAGGACAATAATTGCGTGAATTGCTTTTTTTCGCATGGAATGTGGCATCAGAGGCAAGTGTTGCGTAAGTGGTCACAACAATGGATTTTTCTGCAAGGACATTAGCATCTCGGGATCGATTTGTACCGTGGTAACTGTAGACCAGGCCGGGATTTTTTAGTTTGGACCGTGCTTCATCGATCCACTGCCCCACTAGTGACACGTTGCAGACAACTAAAGTACCTCGCGAAAAAATACTCCCCCGACCCATCTCGTGTCCAGCTTTATCCATCTTTTCCACCGTCCATCCTGGAGGAGCGTTCTGGATGTTTTGAGTGGAGAACCGGTAGCCTCTGACTATTGTGCCAGACTGCGGACTGTCTGGAGCTGGGTTCTGGAGAACCAAAGAAAGACTCTCGACCGTTTTCCCTAGACCCATGGTCTCGCAGATAAGTCCCCCCCGGGCAACGGCTGGCATTTCCTGGGAGAACTTATCCAGAAGTGGAGAGAAATATAGCTTTCCTGAATATCCAGGAGTGAAATCATGGACTCTCCTGGGAAGTTCTGCCCATAAAAAAGCGGCGACACCTCCAGGATTGTTCTCTCTCTCAATGGCCCACCCCAGAGCCTGCTTCTGAAAGTCAAGAAGATCCACGTTGATTCCATCAGGTTGAGCAGCAGCCTCATGGCCCAAGTTTTCCAGGTGTTGCACAAGTCCAGAGAACGTCTTGGTACTACTGTGGATACGGCATACCTTTGGGGCAACATTTTCAACAAAAATCGCATGATCTTCATCGCGCAGATATGATACAAAAGGCAACGACACGGCGGAAGATCTACCCACCAAGGAGCTATACCCTCCCCTTCCATCGCGATGGTGCGCAACTAATTTGAGCTGTCTTCCGACCCAGCCCATCCTGAGGCGAGAGTGCGACCCAATCTCAATTCCATCGTCAATGATACATGCGGAAAAGAAGCGCTTTAATGTTCCGTAGAGTGACATATCATTGTTGCTTACACCTCCGCCATAGGATTTTCCAGAACTGGAATGAAAGGAGAGGTTCTTGCGGATAGCTTTAGCCGATGCATTGTAGAGGGAAATGGCTTGCTTTTGCTCCTCTGTGTCTTTGCAGTAATCCTCTAATTCAGCATCGGTACAGGATCGAAAAGGAGGCACGGGAAAACCAAATCTGGCATCCACCTTTCGCCTGGCGGGGCTGTACGGCGTTGCTTTGAGCCCCATCGTGAGATCGGCAAGAGAGAAGGGAAAGACATCATACAAGGCGCCCAGTACCCTCGAAATGCGAGCTTGGCTTCCGCACTTAACTGCGTTCGACATAAACGCTACCTTGCTCAAATATAGAACAACAGAAAAGGTACCCTTCCTTGTAGCCGCATCAAACGATGCCGTGATGTTGAAATTGAGAGGGCGACCTTTTGAACGTGCTGTATTTTCATATACCTCGTCAAATTTTCCCAATTCCTCCAGAAGGACCCTGTGGTTCCTGGAG
>Ga0315315_10005687_pt1 | contig 11508 bp, 13 predicted proteins | sample M140m3416metaG_FD_203699 | JGI IMG/M metagenome (GOLD analysis project Ga0315315, IMG submission 203699) | Ammonia-oxidizing marine archaeal communities from Monterey Bay, California, United States - M1 40m 3416 | ecosystem: Environmental > Aquatic > Marine > Intertidal zone | place: USA... | reverse complement strand
ACGAAGCAGACAACTTCTGCCCAAACTCTACCGAAAACCGCTATTTCGGGATAACGCCGCAAGCAAAACGCGCGCCGCCGCCCTTTGGCTTTTCGGCCTCGTTGGTGCCGTAGCGATGAACCATCACGGCGCGCCCTCTAATTTAGTCGACCTTCACCTTTCGGTCATGACGCCTTTCGTCGCTGTACCGTTTGCGCCAGCGGTGATGTTCGGTAAATCGTCATGCCATGCCCATGCTTCATTCCTTTCCTGTGTCCGACCTTTGTCGGATTGTAATGTCCGCTCGCAATCAATCCGGCGACCTTCTTGCCGCTTTTCATGCCCGCACCGCAATTCGGATTTTCGTGGATATGTAACGCATGGGCTCCAGGCGGCAAACCGGTCAAATTCGGCGTTACCATCATGCTGTGGTGGCTGTATTTCAACGCGATCGTGCCGATCAGTGTGCCGACGCGGTCTGCTGACATTTTGTTAACGGAAACTGTCACTTCGCTGGTAAGTGCTGGAGTGACGTCAATTAAAATCGCGGTAAGTCCACTCGCGATGATTTGACGCATAATATTTTCGACTTCCTCTATGACATAAGTATTGCAGTGGTGATCATGTCTGTCTATGCACCGACGATATCACAAAACTTCTTAAGGGAAGATTAAGTATGCGTTTTTTGGCCACGACGGTCTCTGTTTTGTTCCTTCTCTCTGGTGCCGCCTTTGCGAATGATATGTCGAAGCATGGCGACCTAATGGTGAAGGATGTCTGGTCCCGCGCGACGCCTGCACGAAATGGTGTCGCCTATATGACGATCTTCAATCAGGGCCAGGGAATGGATCGACTGATAGCCGTGGAATCGCCGATCGCAAAGAAGGTCGAATTACACACCCATAGCATGAAGGATGGCGTGATGCGGATGCGCCGTATTTCGGCCATCGAAGTCCATCCGGGAGAGCCCGCGGTGCTGGCACCTGGCGGCAATCATGTGATGCTGAAAGGTCTCAATCAAAAGTTAAAGCAGGGTGAAGCCTTTGCTGTCACTTTAGTGTTTGAGAAAGCCGGGAAAATCACCGTGGATGTCGCGGTTGGCAAAGCCGGTGAGATGGGGCATGGCGCGACGCAAATGCAGCATAAACATGGCAATCACAAAATGGATCACCAGATACACCACAAGAAGCACGGCAGTTAGCGGGTCGGTACCGGCTCCTCTCCGGAATAGTCGTAGAAACCGCGCCCGGATTTGCGCCCAAGCCAGCCAGCCTCGACATATTTGACCAAGAGCGGACAGGGCCGATATTTGCTGTCGGCCAATCCCTCATATAACACCTGCATAATCGATAGGCAGGTGTCGAGTCCGATAAAATCCGCGAGCTCAAGCGGTCCCATAGGATGGTTTGCGCCGAGCTTCATGGCTCGGTCGATGGCCGCCACATTGCCCACACCTTCGTAAAGTGTGTAGACGGCTTCGTTGATCATTGGCATAAGGATGCGGTTGACGATAAACGCTGGAAAGTCTTCCGCTACGGAGATGGTTTTCCCCATCTGCTTCGCCAAGATGCGGACTTCCTGGTAAGTCTCCTCGCTGGTGGCGAGCCCACGGATCAATTCCACCAGGTCCATCATGGGCACTGGGTTCATGAAATGCATGCCGATAAAGCGTTCAGGCCGGTCGGTGGTCGTCGCCAATCGAGTAATGGAGATCGAGGAGGTATTACTGGCGATCAGCGCGGTTTCGCTCAGATGCGGGATCAGCGTCTTGAATATTTTCCGTTTAACCGCTTCGTCCTCGGCCGCGGTTTCGATGACGAAGTCGCATTCTCCAAAATTCGCGTAGTCGAGGGTCGTCGAAATGCGATCGAACGCAGCCGATCTATCGGATTCAGATAGAAGGTTGCGGCGAACCTGGCGCGCCAGGTTCTGCGTAATTGTCTCCAGTCCCGCATCGATCTGCTGCTGGTCGAGGTCCAACAGCACCACGCTACAGCCCGCGACTGCGGCCACATGGGCTATACCGTTGCCCATCTGACCGGCACCGATAATGCCGATTTTTTCGATCATTGCCGTCTCTCTTTCCGGTGGTCGGAAGCGTTCCGGCTTAGTCCTTCAGAGCTTCTTCAAGCTCAGGCACCGCTTGGAACAAGTCGGCGACCAGGCCGTAATCGGCGACCTGGAAGATCGGCGCTTCTTCGTCCTTGTTGATTGCGACGATGACTTTGCTGTCCTTCATGCCGGCGAGATGCTGGATCGCGCCGGAGATACCAATGGCGATGTATAGCTCGGGTGCAACGATCTTGCCGGTCTGGCCGACTTGATAGTCGTTCGGCACGAAACCGGCATCGACCGCCGCGCGCGAGGCACCGACGGCTGCATTCAAAAGATCAGCGACTTTCTCCAGCATCGGGAAATTATCGCCGGACTGCATACCACGGCCGCCTGAAATGATCACCCGCGCAGATGTCAGTTCGGGGCGTTCGCTCTTGCTGATCTCTGAGCCGACATAGCTGGTGAGACCGGCGTCGCCTTGGGCGCCGATATTTTCGATGCTGGCGGAACCGCCTTCCGCCGCTACCGGATCGAAAGCCGTGCCGCGCACAGTGATGACTTTCTTCGCATCGCTTGTTTGCACTGTCGCGATGGCGTTGCCCGCATAGGTTGGGCGGTCGAAGGTGTCGGCAGAAGTCACGCCGCTAATCTCCGAGATTTGCTGAACGTCCAGCATCGCGGCGACACGCGGCATCAAGTTTTTGCCAAAGCTAGTTGAATTTGCCAGCATGTGCTCGTAATCATCAGCAAGCGACAGGATCAGCGGTGTAAGGTTTTCGGCGATGCCGTTGGCGTATTCCGCCGAATCGGCGACCAATACCTTGGCGACACCGATGATTTTTGACGCCGCTTCACCTGCGGCCGCGCAATCTTGACCGGCGACCAGGACGTGGATGTCTCCACCTATGGCGACGCCCGCCGCAATGGTGTTGAGGGTAACGGCTTTAATCTCAGAATTTTCGTGTTCTGCGACGACCAGAATGCTCATCTTCAGATTACCTTCGCTTCGTTCTTCAGCTTATCGACTAGTTGCGCCACGTCTTCGACCATGACACCAGCTTCGCGTTTCGCGGGCTCCACGACCTTCAAGGTCTTGAGGCGCGGTGTGATATCAACACCCAAATCCGCCGGCACCATTTGGTCGATGGGTTTCTTCTTTGCCTTCATGATGTTTGGCAATGAGGCATAGCGCGGCTCGTTTAAACGAAGATCCGTAGTGACGATGCAGGGCATGGTGACTTTTAGGGTTTCCAGGCCGCCGTCGACTTCACGGATGACGTTCGCCGAGCCACCGTCAATCTCGATCTTTGAGGCGAAAGTCGCTTGGCTCCAGCCGAGGAGGGCCGCTAGCATTTGTCCGGTCTGGTTGCTGTCGTCATCGATGGCTTGCTTGCCGAGGATCACCAGGTCAGGGCCTTCCTTGTCGGCGACCGCTTTCAGCAGTTTGGCGACAGCCAACGGCTGCGCCTCATCGTCGGTCTGTACCAGAATGCCGCGATCTGCGCCCATCGCGAGGGCCGTTCGGATTGTTTCCTGACACTGCTGCGGGCCGACGGAGACCGCTATCACTTCGTTCGCGGTTCCAGCCTCACGGAGGCGAATGGCTTCTTCGACGGCAATTTCGTCGAATGGGTTCATCGACATTTTTACATTGGCGGTCTCAACACCTGTTTGATCCGCTTTCACGCGAATTTTGACGTTATAGTCGATCACGCGCTTGACGGGGACGAGCACCTTCATCGTCAGAGCTTCCTTTGAATTCGGTTGGGACGCATTTCTTAGGGGTGCACATATGTACTGTCAAGCGAGGCCCAGGACCCCTTTCAGGCCTCCTCGCAGGCGAAACGTGCAATGTTCCGCCGGTCGGTCAATTCGAATGGGCTATTTTGCAGCCCCTTTTGGCTCGCCAGTATTGAAATCCGGCAGCCCTTGAACTGTGGTCTGGATGGCCAAATCAGGGTGACTCTCACCAGCCGGCGCCAAGTCCCAGCGCCACTCGGTACCGCCTTCCGGAAGGGATGTGCCATGAAGCGAATCCCATGGCTCCAATGGGTCGCCATTCTTGTCGACGTAGTGACGTTCGGTGTCGCTGATTAGGCAGACGCGGCATTTCAGGGCCGAAAGCCATTGTATATGGCGGCGAACGATCTCAGCCGCGAAGGTCCTTTGATCGTCTTCAGTGACCTTGGTTCGTGCCTTTAGCCACGCTTGTGGGATTTCCGCCAGTTGGGAGAGCAAGTTGACGGAAACGACCAGATCGGTTTCGGGCGCGAATATCGGTAAGTCGCCGCCAAGTGGCACCTTGGTCGCGCGACGCGGCATCGCGGCCAAGGATTGCGACGTGCCTGAGATATCCTCGCTCCGGACGATGACGTTCGGATAGGCTGCGGCGATTTGGCGCGCTCCTTTTGGATGGACGATGTCGATCAACTCAACCCGCTCAAATGTCCTCACCAGCGCGTCGAGGGGGACGTCGTATAATGCGCCCGATCCCAGGACGACCGCTATGCGTTTGTTGCCGGGTGACTCCAGTGCCGCTTGAATGACGGCCTTTGAGGCATCCAAATGGGTTTGCCAACGCATCTGGTGACGTTTGTAACGCGCCTGAATGGCGATGGCTTCTCGCAGATAACCCAGTTTCCGCGCATTGTGCGGGCAAGGTGTGGTGAGCCATTCATAGATTTCGGCGAACATAGCGTCCCCCGGGTCTGGTTAACGGCTGCCGCCCGGCACCCAAAGTACATCGTCCTTGCCGCTGCCATTTGCCGCACGGGACATAACAAACAACAGGTCGGATAATCGATTGAGGTACTTGACCGCCTCCGGATTAACCAGCGCTTCGGCAGCCAGCGCAGTGATCAACCGCTCTGCGCGGCGCGTGACGGTGCGGGCGAGATGAAGTTGCGCCGCGACCGGCGTGCCACCTGGCAGAATAAAGCTGGAGAGTGGATCGAGCGCGCCGTTAATGCGGTCAATTTCGCTTTCCAACCAATAAACTTGCGTGTCGATAATACGCAACGCGCCTTCGGCCCGTCGGCCGTCTTCCGGTGTACATAAATCTGCACCGAGGTCGAATAAATCGTTCTGGATGCGGTTAAGAGCCGGATCAAGCATGTCGTCGGTGTCGGGGGTGCGGAGAATTTCGACCCGCGCCAACCCGATGACGGCATTTGCTTCATCTACGGTGCCATAAGCTTCCACGCGGAGGTGATGCTTCGCGACACGGCTGCCGTCACCGAGCGAGGTTTCGCCCTTGTCGCCGCCGCGCGTATAGATTTTCGTCAGTTGAACCATCAAGCACGCCCCGCCACAACCATGATGACCGCGAAGATCAGCAACGCTAAGCCTTGCAATACGATCCGAGCGCGCATGATCTTATTTCCATACTTCAGATTGAAGTCGCCGCCGCGCGCCATGGTTGTAATACCAAAAAATAACACGCCGAGCGTGGCGAGCATCGCAAAAATCAGAAGAGGAACGAGAAATCCAGACATATTGGCGGTATAATCTTTCAAACGGAATATGAACAGAAAAATAGTGGATACCAAGGCAAAGGAAGGAACGGCAATTGGGGCATTTAAATGACGATACGCGCAGCGCGCTGAAACTAATTTCAACGGAGACGATTATGTTGCAGCTTTTGAAGCGCGGCATCCAAAATACCTAATATGAGTGGCGTCGCTCCGCTCCCAGCGGTATGCGAACGGATGGTGGGCGAAGCGATTACTTTGCGGTTTATTTCGATGCGAGAGGATATCTCTACGCCTGCGATACTGGCGGATAAGCAAAATCCCCAACGAGTCGCCATATATACGATTCCCGAAGGCGCTGTCCTGGTCATTGATGCCCGAGGCGTCGGTGATTGCGCGGTAATCGGAAATATTTTAGCGGAGCGTATCAAGTAACGTGGTGGTACTGGAGCGATGACTGATGGTGGCATTCGGGACGCGGCAGCTGTTTCAGAAGTCGGATTGCAGGTCTTTGCCGCTGGTCCCGCGACACCCGCTTCTCTTACTACGCACACACCAATCGATTTCGGCTTGCCGGTTGGTTGCGGTGGGGTTGCTGTCATTCCGGGCAACATCATCGTCGGTGACGGGGATAGGGTTGTCGTCATTCCGAAAGATTTGGCAGATGAAGTCGCGCGTGACGGTTTCGAGCAGGAAGGGATCGAAGGCTTTATTAAATTACAGGTGGAAAAGGGCCGCTCTACAATTGGCCTCTAACCGCCAGACGATACGGGTAGGGCAGAATATGCGGATTGGCTCGCGGCCGGCAAACCTTGCTAGAGGCGTGGTTTATTCACGGCGTTTTGGTTTTCCGCCGGTGCGCGGACTGCGGGCGGGGCGGCTCCGTTCGGAGCGCCGTTGTCCCGAGACGAAATCAAGGACGTTGTCTTCCGGTACGACTGCCACGTCGGCGGCACCCGCCGCCACGGCCGCTTGTACTGCTTCCTGTGTTCCAACGATTGGTTGCTTCAGAATCGGATAGATCGCGGTATCGCCGCCGTGACGATAGCGGACCACCGAACTCGGTCGTCTGAAGTAAATCCAGAGGTTTGACATAATATTTTTCGCCCTCGACGCTCTTTGAGGCCGTTAATCTGGACGCCTGCCGGAATCCGGTCAAGCAGCGAATTCATCGACCCTGGTTATAATTAACGCGCAAAGGTTAACAAATGCTGAAGGAGGTCGATTGAGCGGTCCGTCGAAAAGTGTTAAGACGTTGTCATTCAAGTGTTCGCTGAAACGATTATCGATCTCCGAATTATTGACCCGGTCCTCTAGTCAGGGCCGGGATCTGCTTTTTCGTTTCCAGATCAAAAATTGTTTTAAGGAGCACAGCGATGTCGTTTGCTACCGCTTCAGAGCCATTGAACGCTACTTTTATAAATCCCGACGAAACCTCTGAACGCACGCGGTTTGTTGTGTTCGCGGCGTCGGATCCGGGGACCCCCTCTCGCATTGTCGAGCTCTTCGCAAAACGTGGTTTGGTACCTGCTTGCTTGAGCTCCCCAACGGTTGATCAAGAGCTGTGGGTGGAGAGTGAGATAGAGGAGACGGATCCTAGCTTGGCGGCTTATATTGGTCGGTGCTTTCAGAAGATTTTTGTGGTGCGTTCCGTCGACGTGACGCCCGGTTCTCCTTGATCGAAGGGAGTGAGAGGTTTAATTCTCAGCTCCAACCATGAGTTATCTCGATCATATTCGCGCCTGTAACAATCTTGATCTGGCACATTTCCGGCCGTTCGAAATAGATGGGCGTGCCGTCGGTTGGGTCCATCGTAAAAATATCGAGACATTGACGGCTTACGCCGATGTCTTCGCCATCAATGAAGAGCGCGTGACTTTAGTGTCCGATCTCGACGATTTCGAGACGCGCTCGGCGGCGGTTGCCTCTGTCGTCGAAGGATTGGCGGCATCGGGCGCAACTCTCGCACCGCGGGCGGAATTTTATGCGATCTCAGAAGACCGCCACCTGCCACCGTTGATGCAAATTGAGCGCAGCGCGGTGCCGTTCTTCGGCGTCCAGGCGTCTGGCGTGCATATGAATGGCTATGTGCGGCGTGCCGATGGCTTGCATATGTGGATCGCGCGGCGGGCCAGCGGCAAGATGACCTATCCCGGAATGTTGGACAACATGGTCGCGGGCGGCCAACCGCTCGGCCTGGGGTTGAAGGAAAATATGATCAAGGAATGCGGCGAGGAGGCCGGCATTCCGCAGGAGATCGCCCGGACCGTTCGAGCCGTCGGTATGATCGACTATAATCACCAATCGGAAGATACCGCGAAGCCGGACCGGCAATATTGCTACGATTTAGAACTTCCCGAGACGTTTCAGCCGGTGGCGGCGGATGGTGAGGTTGGGGAATTCATGATGTGGCCGATCGAAAAGGTCGCCGAGGTCGTACGTGACACATATGAATTCAAGTTCAATTGCAATTTGGTGATCATCGATTTCTTGATCCGCCACGGTGTGCTCGATCCGGATACCGAGCCTGACTATTCGGCGATCTGCCTGGGTTTGCGGAGGAGCGGCGTGGTTTAGCCCGCGGCGTGGTGCTTCCGCCAGGCCCTCCACAACCCGTATACACTGACGATCAGCCACACGCCCTCGATAAGGACGGCGGAGAAATTGAACTCGTACGCGAGGGAAATCAGAATCAGAATCGAGCCGACCGCATTGAAGATCGAAAATGCCATGCGTTTGGGATCAATACGCTCCGTCTGCAGCATGACGTACATAACGACGATAAAGCCGACGCCGGTGGTGCCGAGAATGTCGTGGAATTCCATAAAGCGTCTCCGGCGGCAGGGGTGGCGCACTCATGCTTTGACAAGCCTACCCTTCGACAGGCTCAGAGTAAGGGGCCACGCCTAAGCTTGTTCCATCTTGAGCGCGTCGATAAAGGCCGATTGTGGGATTTCCACTTTGCCGAATTGGCGCATGCGCTTCTTGCCGGCTTTTTGTTTGTCCAACAGTTTGCGTTTCCGTGATATGTCGCCGCCATAGCATTTGGCCGTAACATCCTTGCGCATCGCGGCGATCGTCTCGCGGGCGATTACCTTGCCGCCGATGGCGGCCTGGATTGGTACTTTAAACATCTGTCTCGGGATTAGGTCCTTAAGCCTTTGGCAAACCTGGCGTCCACGGTGCTCCGCTTGGCTCCGGTGGACGATCATCGAGAGCGCGTCGACCGGTTCTGAATTGACCAGAATGGAGACCTTCACGAGATCGCCTTCCTCGTAATCGAGCATTTCGTAATCGAAGCTGGCATAACCGCGCGAGACCGATTTCAGTCGGTCGTAGAAATCAAACACCACCTCGTTCAGCGGCAGGCGATAGACCGCCATGGGCCGGTTGCCGACGTATGTTAGGTCTAGCTGTTCGCCGCGCCGCTCTGTGCAGAGCGACAATACTGCGCCGAGATAATCGTCCGGGACCAGGATCGTCGCTTTGATCCACGGCTCTTCTATATCGGCAATTTCGACCGGGTCCGGATAATCCGCCGGATTGTGCAATTCGATCAGATCGCCGTTGTTTTTGTGAATTCGATAGACGACCGATGGCGCAGTGGTGATTAGGTCGAGATCGAATTCCCGGTTGAGGCGTTCTTGGACGATCTCCAGGTGTAACATGCCCAGGCAACCGCAGCGGTAGCCGAAACCGAGGGCGGCGGAGCTTTCCGGCTCAAAATGCAGGCTGGAGTCGTTCAGCGCGAGTTTGGCGAGGCTGTCGCGCAAATCTTCGTAATCGTTGGTATCGACCGGGAACAGGCCGCAGAATACCACGGGTATGGTTGGGCGGAAGCCTGGCAGCGCCGTTCCGGTCGGGCGCCTATCCTCGGTTAGCGTATCGCCGATCTTGCAATCGGCAACGGATTTGATGCTGGCGGTGATATAACCGATCTCACCTGGGCCCAGCGCGCCGGTCTCGACCCGTTTCGGCGTGAAGACGCCGACGCGGTCGACTTGATGGACGGCGCCGGTCGCCATCATGCGGATTTTCATATCCTTCTTCAGCGTGCCCTCGTGTACCCTCACGAGGGTGACAACGCCGAGATAGGGATCGTACCAGGAATCCACCAACATGGTTTTCAAGGACGCATTCGGGTCGCCCGCCACGGGCGGCGGTGAGCGTTTGACCAGCGCTTCCAGGACGTCCTGGATGCCCTTTCCGGTCTTCGCTGAAATATTGATGGCGTGTTCGCTGTCGAGGCCGATGACTTCCTCGATTTGCTGGCGGATGCGCTCGGGCTCGGCTGACGGCAGGTCGATCTTGTTGAGGACGGGTATGACTTCGTGATCCGCATCAATGGCGAGGTACGCATTGGCCAATGTCTGCGCTTCCACTCCTTGGCTGGCGTCGACCAGCAAGAGTGAGCCCTCGCAAGCAGCCAGGCTGCGGCTGACTTCGTATGAGAAATCGACGTGTCCCGGCGTGTCCATCAAATTCAGCGTATAAGTCTCGCCGTCCGAAGCCTTGTATTGCAGGCGCACGGTCTGCGCCTTAATCGTGATGCCGCGCTCGCGTTCGATATCCATCGAGTCGAGGACTTGCTGTTTCATCTCTCGCATCTCGAGACCGCCGCAAAATTCGATCAAGCGATCGGCCAGCGTCGATTTCCCATGGTCGATATGGGCGATGATGGAGAAATTACGGATATGCGCGGTGTCGGTCATCGCAATTGTTTCTGTATCCTATGGAGTGGCGTGGAATGTAGGGTCGGCGCGGCAATAGCGCAATCGTTCCGTGACCGGTTCGGGGGATTCAGTGTATAGCCTGTTCGCCCAGCGGCGCTTGGACATTGGGATCGCCGACACCCACAGCCAGGCCCCATTCAGCCTTTTTTGTCAGCGAGGTGATCTGATGGCAGAAGGCGTGCAGCAGATGTTCATTTAGGTTCAATCCGATCTTCAGGTTTTCCGCGGTCTTCAGGTTCAGCCGCACGCCCCCCGTCGGCATCGGTGTGCATTGCCCGCCGGTGGCCAGCATCGGTTTCTCCGTCGAGGGTTTGTTGATCTTCTCCTCGTCGTGCTTTTTCGTCATGTTGGTCTTCTGTAGGGCGTCGTTATGTTGCATCGCCATCACCGCGCGTTTGACTTGCGGTGTGGTCGTCGGTGCGGCCGCTGTTTCCGGTGGCAGTGACTGTTTCTCGACACCTTTGATGAGCGCTGGCCACAACACGTTGATGAAACGCCGAGTGAGCCAGATTTGATGCTCGTCATGCGCTGTTGTGCTGACACGCAGCAGCAACCGGTCTTCGGTTGCCGAATAACTCATTGTCATCTGATGGAGAGAGTTAGACACAGTCTCGTCCTTGATTGGCGGTTGTTGTAATATAACGTGTGAAGGACCAGGAGGCGAGCCAATGGGTATAGAAATTCGGCCACTGAGCGATGTAATGGCTGCCGAGGCAGTTGGCGTCAATCTGAAGACGGGCGTTTCGCCCTCGGAGCGCGATGCACTGCGCCAGGCGATCACCGATCATTTGGTCCTCTGTATTCGCGGGCAGGATTTATCGCCCATGGAATTGGCCGAGGCCTCAAGCCTATTCGGTGAACCCAAGACCTTTGTGCTGCGCAACGACCGAATTGAAGACGCACCCGAGGTCTCCATCGTCTCGAACCGACCGCCGTTACACGGCGGCAAGCCCTTGGTCCAAGCTAAGCACTGGCACACCGACGATTCCTATCTGGCCGAACCCGCGACGTTGACCTTGTTGCACGCGGTGACGTTGCCGGTCACGGGGGGAGATACTGAGTTCATAAATTGCTATGCGGTGCTGGACACACTTCCGCCGAATTTGCGTGGCCGGGTCGACGGTTTGCGGGCGGTACATAAATACCTCAGCCGCCGCAATGAATCCTGGGTCGCGAAACGCTCCGGTGAAGAGGAGGACGAGACCCCCGATGTCGATCACCCAATGATCCGCACCCACCCCTTGAGTGGGCGCATGTCGCTCTATATCAAT
>Ga0315315_10005685_pt1 | contig 11513 bp, 17 predicted proteins | sample M140m3416metaG_FD_203699 | JGI IMG/M metagenome (GOLD analysis project Ga0315315, IMG submission 203699) | Ammonia-oxidizing marine archaeal communities from Monterey Bay, California, United States - M1 40m 3416 | ecosystem: Environmental > Aquatic > Marine > Intertidal zone | place: USA... | reverse complement strand
TAAAAAAATTCTCAGGGAACATTTCGCTTAATTTTAAGCGAACTTTTAAAAAATTCTCAGGCGAATCGCTTAATTTTAAGCGAACTTTTAAAAAAATTCTCAGGGAACATTTCGCTTAATTTTAAGCGAACTTTTAAAAAAATTCTCAGGGAACATTTCGCTTAAAATTAAGCGAACTTTTAAAAATTCTCAGGGAACATTTCGCTTAATTTTAAGCGAGTTTAAAAAATTCTCAGGCGAATCGCTTAATTTTAAGCGAGTTTAAAAAATTCTCAGGCGAATCGCTAAAAATTAAGCGAGTTTAAAAAATTCTCAGGCGAATCGCTAAAAATTAAGCGAGTTTAAAAAATTCTCAGGCGAATCGCTAAAAATTAAGTGAGTTCAGTTTCCTGGGATTTTTTTTGACTAAAATATATGTACAAAATAACTAAGAGAACAGATTGAAGCATGGATATAGCCCCCATAACAATAATAGGCATGTCTTCAATCATAACGCCATGGATAACATAAAAAATATAACTCAACAGTTGAAAACACAGCGAAAAAAATGATAACCCTGTAACTTGTTTTGTTTTTAATGTTACGTATATTTGTGGCAATTTGTATACTAATGAAAATCCGGTGGCTATCCAACCGAATGTTTTCATGTATTTTTACAAATTCGTCTTTAATAGTCTACGTCAACACAATGACTTCGCACTGCTCTGTGGCGTGTCCTCTTTTGTGACATGTGTGGCAAGTTGGTTTTTGAGCAAATAGAATCATATGATTGGTAGAGTTCCTGCTTGTACATCCACATTCTTCTCTGTGTGTGTCACATTGCCTAATGGTATGGCCTAGATGACCGCACCATCCACAACGCCTAGCTTTTCTTGTGGTGGTTTTTTTATTCTGAATATGGATTTTCGGAAAGATTCCTATTTTTTCCAAGTCTTCTTGGCAGAATTGGTGTCCGCACGGCAGTGCTATCATCTTATCGCACTTTTCCAAGCATATAGCACACTCGTTCTCCGAATGGAACAGTGTCAGACCACAGCGTGGGTCGGATTGGTAACATCGTTTGCACAGAGGACATAGGTTCATATTTGCGGTACAAAAGTATGGTTCTAAAAATAAAATTAATGATTAGACGTGTTCTAAAAAGGTGTTATCATTCTCGAGTTATTGACCACTATGAGCGTCCAAGAAACGTTGGTTCTTTGAATAAGAATAATCCGTTGGTAGGTTCTGGCATTGTGGGTGCTCCAGCCTGTGGCGATGTAATGAAGTTAGATATAGAAGTGAATAAATCCGGCGTGATTGTCGCGACCAAATTTAAGACATTTGGTTGTGGCTCTGCTATAGCATCTTCTTCGGTAGCAAGTGAGTGGATAAAGGGTAAAACATTGGAAGAAGCTGTGCAAGTTACAAACAAAGACATTGCTTCACATTTGAGGCTGCCACCAGTCAAACTTCATTGTTCTATGTTAGCAGAGGATGCCATAAAAGCAGCAGTTAAATCATTAAAACAAAAGAATAAATTGTAGTACTTAATTATATATAATAATATATAATGGACACACAGTGGTATTGTATTATACACCTGCCTGATGTTTCCGAAGCCATTTTAGAGATGGAGCGGCATTTTCCATTGAGTTCTGAATCTCCAGTGCAAGATTTTGGTAGTCACGGTGGTGGCGAATTTTTTAGTACGCCGGCTTTGAATCATATAACGGTGCACCCCCTTATTTTGGAAAAAGTGCGTGAAATGTTAGGTACGGATAAGATACGTTTGTGTCAGTCTGTAGCTTGGGCAAAATATGGCGTTCCTGCTGTCGGTGAACAATCCAATCGTGACCAACGCATGCACATGGATTACGGCAATAATATGTTTGGTATGCCTGATGACGGTCCCCCACAAGCTGTTGCGGTCATAGTGTATTACTCTGATACATTAGAAACGGGTGGTGGGACTGCAGTGGTTCCTAGAACTGGGCCCGACGACCCTGTATACCAATGGCCTTATGTACATATGCCAGGAATAAGTGGACTGCCATTTGTCAATGATAGGGTAATTGCCGAGAAAATGTTGTCTTCTGTGTCGGAATCGAGTAAAATTCGAAGCCAATGTTATGCGAGAGAAATAGTTCCTACATTTAGAATAGGTGATGTCTTAATGTATCGTCTAAATACTTGGCATAGAGGTACACCCGTCCTTCCCGGCAAAGTACGATATACACATAACTTGCTTTTTAAACGGGCAGACAATACAGACATCCAGATTTGGAACCGTGGGATAACACAATCGATGTACAAGGGCGATTTAGAGAGATTTATAGGGGAATTGGAGCCTCATCAGCTGGAAACATTGGGGTTTCCTCCTCGAGATTCTGATAAATGGCGTTCTTCTAAATTTTGTCGTAGTATTCGTCAGCGATATTCATGGGCTGGCTTTGACTTGGACAAATACTGCCAGCTCGATGCCGAGCCTCCCACAATGCCTGATTTTTGGCATTTTTCACACTGGACCATTACAGGCCCGTCTGCAAACGCATTGCGGTCCGATTTGTTTGAAAAACTTCGAAAAGAAAATGTGGACATTACCTTGAAAAATTCGAATTGGAAATATTGCTTTCAAACTATAGTGGGAATACATTATTTAGAAGCGGACTGCTATTTTTTCAAGCGTGAAAACGACTATATGGTGGATATTAATTTGATTTCGGGGGACCGATGGACTTGGTACAGACTTAAAAATAAAATAACAGGCGTTGCCAATGGTCCAAGAGGGGCACCAATCCATAACACACTCACGCCAGAATTCCTTTTAGAGAAACCAGAGTCCATGTGCGACGATTATGTGACTTTATTGGGTTCGGATGCCCCGGCTATATTATTTGAAAAGTGTTTAGACAGTTCTGACGGCGGTATATTACATTATGCATTGAAAGAGCTCTCTGAGCGTGGTTGTTATGTAGAACATCCTAGTGTAGAAAAATGGCGTCTTCAAAAACCGTCTAATTTCCTAGAATGTCACATGTATAAACATGCGCAAAATATATTAAAACTTGGGTCGAAGAGTTGTGTAAAAAGTCGTCTGTAATCCGCGTCTTCAATAATTTGCTGGTATATAAGTTGTAAAAATAAATATAAATGCGATTCATTCTATTCACTATTTTTAGTACATCTGCGATGGCGATAACCTGTCCATCCGGATTAACCTCAGACACATGGTCCAACAGTGACGGCACTAAAACTGTATCAGGCTGCGTGGGTACATTAAAATCTGTTATCTCGGGCATAACGCCGTCAGATTGTAATACTGGAGAACTCAGCATTTGGGTAAATTCTGCAACGGGCGCTACATCATCGTATGATTATATTTTATCTACAGCTGAAACGTCTGGATTTCGTTTTAATGCGCCTATTGTAGCAACAACAATATCTGGGACCACTTTGGATATTACAGATTTAAACGGCAAGGTGGTTGGCGATAGTAATATCAAAGACGATGCTATCAAAAGTGTTCATATTGCATCTGGAAATGTGGGTTCTAGCGAGTTGGCAAATAACGCAGTTCAAGCAGTACACATTGGAGACAATCAAGTAGGTAAATCAGAAATTGCAGCCAATGCGGTTGGCAATTCGGAGATTGTGAATAGCGAAGCTTATCAGATGAACTCTCTTACACTGGCAAATGGTTTAACAGTTGCCGATGGCGCTTTCGTGGTTCAAGATAAATGGCAAGGGGGCGCGATTAACGATTGGGCCCAGATAGTTTTAAAAGGGCATTTGCGTATTCAAGATTCACCGACAGAATCACAGTTAGGAATAAGTTCGGATGTGGGATATCAAGTGTATTTCAAAAACTCAGATTGGGACCATCCGTCTTGGTCCACAAATTGGGGCAGTACTGCTTTTAGTATATGGGCAAAAGGCGCCATCCATTCTGGCAGTTATATTGGTTCTAGTGATACACGTATTAAAAAAGACATACGGACACTAAAAGACAACGAATCTTTGCTTAAAATTCGCCAATTGGACGCCAAGGCATATAAATATAAAGACCCGGTTGAAAGGGGTAATAAAGAAGTTGTGGGATTTATCGCCCAAGATGTTTTGGCGATTATTCCAAATGCAGTGCATAAACATGCAAATTTTATACCAAATGAAATGCGTGGACTTACGGCAACTTGGAAAAAGGTAGGAAATTTATATAGAATGGTATTGAGTGAAACATTACAACAAGGGCGTTACAGATTTAAAATCTTTTCAACGGATGGGCAAACTACAAACACACTGGAACTTACAACAGAAGATGGAAAGAAATTCTTTGTTGACAATGACAATGAATATCTTTCGGATAAACAGTACTCTTCAGATGTATTATTATACGGAAAAGAAGTAGATGACTTTTTGTCTATTGACAAACAGAAAATATTTGCGGTTGCATATTCGGCATTACAACAAATTGATAAAAATCAACAGACACTTCAAGAAAAAGTTAAAACGCTAGAAGATGTTGTCGCGTCATTAACAGAAAGATTAGACAAACTAGAATCTAAATAGAAATATGTTCTGAATGATATGGTAATTCTAAACGTTTAAATGGTGTATACGCCGAAAAATGGTGAGGTTTTAATTGCCCATCTTCTAATTGTTCTTTTATGGCTAGCCCCATAATACCGAGTATAGAGCCTGCGGAAAACCCTTCCGAACACCTGTCTGCGTCCTTTTGTAACATAATTTTTGATATTTCATGGGCGGCTTCTAGTGATTTTTTATCAAAATCGCTTGGCCGTATACAATCACAATGGCGTATACAAATACTACTGAAATTTTGTTTAAAGTCTTTGAATGATATAAAATTACCATCAAAAAATACGACTGGGGTGTTATTTTCCATAACAATAATACCAACGTGTGACCATATTTCACTATTCACCGCAATTTCAAATTCAGATGATTGCACTAATAATATATCACACGAACGCATAATAAAAGGCGTGTCATGGCCTATCAAAGATTCATTTAAAGGAGTTTGCGCCTTCGACCAAAAAAATCCCATTTATAAAAAAGTTTCTTTATTTATATATCTCGTATAGTTCATAAATGTCCAAAGATTTGTACAAATGTTGTTTTTGTTTAAATACCGTTCGTAACCCTGTTATTATGTGCTATCAAACTCATGTCGCTTGTTTCAATTGTGTTTGCTCACATATCAGATGTAGTGATAAATCGGAATGTCCGTTATGTCGCGAACATTTACGTACTAGATTAGATAGGCTTATTACAGAATCTGCCAAATGTATGCATAGGTCAAAAAGACGAAAGACTAACGATGAAGAAGACGCATATACAGTATTTCTAAAATTATTAGACTTAAAAGATAAGCAACGGTTTAAGATATTCACAACGACATTAAAAAGATTTGCGATAGCAACAGAAACAAAAGAATCTATAATACAAATGTCGGAAGATATTAACAACATTATGAAAGCTCGCAAATCCGGTCAGCGGTTGTTAGAACAGAAATTATACGACCCGGTACTCCATTCGCATATGCACATTTAAAAAAAATATGTATAAATATCAACGTTATTAAACAAATGAAAAAAATTCTTACCATTTCTGCTATTATTTTCAGCGGTTCGGTTGCTGGTGCTGTAGACGCCGATGTGGATGAATGTATAGAAAGGCTTTCAGAGTATAAGACAGCCAAAATTAGTGAAGCAAAAGCACAACGCAAATATGATTCGGCAGCAGCTGGATATAAAGCTGCTCGCGGTGCTATTGCTGGATGGATAAGAGATGAATTTAATGAAGCTACGAATGCTCAGACAAGTAACTTGAGAGCTTCCGCGAGTAAGTGGAAAAAAATTTTAAGTTCGCCGATTACTGGCAAATGTTCTGGAAATTCCGATGGTTCAGGTATCGTATGCTCAACCGTAGAATTTCCATATACAAAAGGGACTTCGGCGAACAAACCTGAATGCAACGCAGATTCGAATAGTGAACAGCTAAAAGGCCAGTGTAAAAGCGATAACAATGACCCGGGGTGTAGTTCGTCAGATATAAATAAATCAGATTGTGAAGCAAAAAAAGCATTTACCGGAAATTGTCTAGATAATACAGACAATACGGATGCTAAATGTACTCCTGGAAACAACAATAAAGTTTACTGTGGCCAATTGAAAGATTCGAGCGATAATTCCTGCAATTTTCTTATTACGGAAGCGTGTAAATGGACAGTAGATGCTGATGGCGGTTGTACAAGGTCTTTCATTGATAGTCAATGTTGTCAACCAACTCATAAAAAATCTTTTCAAATCTATGAAAATAATTTCTTGGCATTAGAATCTGATTTGACAAATGCAAAAATAGTGACGGCCGCCGCCAAGAAAAAATTATGGCCCTGTCCTGCTGTTGAAGCAACATTAGATTCCGAAATTCATATACATGCCCATACTCATGACGATGACGAATCATCGTAATTTTACATTAAAATATATTTAAGTCTTTTTTTTATATCAAATGCAACCTTCTACTTATAAGCTTATTCTAGTTGGCGAGTCAAATACAGGTAAAACATCTATCATTAATCGTTATGTCAATAATGAATTTAGCGATAATTTTTCATCAACGATTGGTATTGAATTTATGCATAAGGAATTGGACGATTCTACAAAACTTTCTATATGGGATACTGCTGGACAAGAACGATTTCAATCGCTTTCATCTTCTCTCTACAGAAGTGCAGATATTATTATGTTTGTGTACGACGTCTCCAATTATGATAGTTTTACGTTATTGGAGAACTTGTATAGGCAATATATCTCTTTTGGCGAATCAGACGCTATAAAATTGCTGATAGGTAATAAAATAGACCTGAAACAAAACGTTCCAGTTGAAATAGCTAAATCATGGGCGGTTGAAAAAAATATGTTTTATGAAACTGTTTCAGCAAAAGATAGTGACAACGTAAACAATGCTTTCTCGGTAGCCATAAAACAACTAAATAGATTACCAAGAGTTCATAAGGAAAAAATAGAACTGATAAATAAGCCCAAGTCAGACAGATGTTGTTATTAAACAGACGTTGTTATTAAACAGACGTTGTTATTAAACAGACGTTGTTATTAGTTGTTTTATGGCTACCGAACCTGCATAATCACATGCTTTTTTATTATTTATGTCTTTAATGTTTTTATTTGCACCTGCCGCCAATAAAAAGCGCACTAAATTTATTCTGCGTTTAAACTGCGATACGCTCATAAGAGTGGTAACACCGTCAACATCCCGATGATTTATATCTGCGCCGTTTTCTATTAATAGCGTTATAATTTTTTTAGCATTTTCTATGATAATATCTATTTGACATTGAGAGTCGTTTTTGTTTCCAGCTAAGGCCGCGTAACGTATAGCAGACCATCCATTTTCGAAATAAGGCTGCTCATTGTGTTTATTCACAGATTCACCCTGAGCAATGCATTTTTTTACTTGTTCAAAGTCATTGTTAGAACATGCTAAAAACATTTTTTTTTGTATTGGTGTATAAAAGTATATATTCTTTTTTTAGAAATGTCTTGTGATTTTTCACCTTCGTCTAAAAAATACGGCGTGCTGGCCGTTATATCTTTTATAGGTATTTTGTTTACATTTATGGGTTCCGTATTGTCTATTATAGGAAGTTGTATGGTTATATTTTCTAATTCTATATCTATTATAATGTTTGGCAAAGAATTATGTTCTAAGCCCGCGGCTGCCCCTACCGAACCTGTATAAATTTAGACCATATAAAAGTAATTATATATTTTTTATACATGTCTATTCCAAATTCACGCGTTTGTGACAATTTTGTATGTATAGATATAAAAAACCCACATTGGGAATGTGACTCGATTTGTAGGTTTCGGGCCAGTTCAAAACTTTGGGGTGTGGTGATACAGCGCGTAACGTGTCATTCGCATAGTAAACGAGCAAAGTATTGTTTTAAGTGGTTGCGTTTTATGGACGGCCAAGATGGAAATCAAAATAAACATACTGATTTGCATGAAGTTTTTTGGGCGTATTATTCTGGCAATGAATGGGTTTTGTTTAAAAGACTAGATGTTCAAATGGAGGATATCGGTCAAGAAAAAAAACTTTCAAAATATGAATATCCGCCCGCGTCTTTACCACCCTCCACAGAAATTTTTGAATTACCGACAAAATTTAAAACAATTGATTTTTAACATGTACAAGGGTCCACATTTAAAGTTGCCATTAGATGTAAAATCGCATATAATACCGACACCGCAGTAAGTAATGTAGTGTCGTCTAATATGGACATGTCATTTTGACCTGTAGCTTCTTTTGAATGATTGGGTATATCATTAGGCCTTCTTTCCATTTATAGAATACAGTTTAATTATATAGTAGAAAAAAATTACTTTGAAAATACTTTCCAACCATTTTTCTTTAAATCTTCCATTAATACAGCGTATTTATCACGCTGGTCTTGACTCATGTCATCCACCACATTTTTCAATAGATGTTGAATATGACGATTTTTACCCAAGATTTTATAAGATGATTCTTTGGCGGGTATAACCGCAATATTTTGACACTCGTAGATTTTTTTGTCTATCTCGAGACTCTTCTTTCGGCGCTTGAACTTATTCTGATGCTTTTCTCTTTCCTCAAGGCGTTCTTTCTCCATATTTTTAAGCCGGTCCGAATATAACCCTTTTTGAAATTCCAATTTTTGTTTAAGTCTTAACTGGGCACGACCCTCCAACACATCAGGGTCCAATGTGTCGAATTCTTTACGTATGTCCTCCAAAGCAAGTTCGTTATCGTGTTCAATGGCCGCCTTTTCGTTATTGAAACGCGTTTCAATGTCTTCCAGCTCGTCATGACGCTTTATATTTTCGATGAGCTCGGCCGAAGCTGGGTCAGGAGAGCGCGAACGTTTTGGCATTTCTAAAGTACAAATTAATTTTGTCAAGTATAAATAGAGAATTCTAAAAACAAATGCCCAAAGGCGACTCGTCGGAAAATCCATTTAGAATAGGAAAATCCTCTGTATTGATTATTTTAAATAAGAAACTTAATTGGAAAACTGTCCCACCGTCTGCTATTCGAGAAGGAATATTCTGGGGAAATGTATACATTGTCAACAGCGAATATTACGTTTTTTCACGTTCAAATTCAAAGGAATTAGAGATTGAATTGCCAGAAAGTCCTAATATACCGCAATATATTATCAAGTTTGCCAAGCAAGGTCCAATTGGGTTTTTTAGTACAGTTTTTGATACAAATAACACTATACAAGAACGCATCAAAAGAAGACAACGAAATACTGTACGGGAAGAAGCTAGTCTGTCATTGACAAAAGGCCTTGCGGCCAAGCGAAAGGCCAGAGAAGTCGAACGAAAAGCCAGAGAAGCCGATAGGAGCAAAGAGCGCGCAGATATCGCAGAAAGAGAACGGAGCGCCGCCGTCCGCGCTTCTGAAAATTCAAACATTAAACAACGAATATCTGAGAATCAAGCCAAAAGAGCTGCTAGAAAAGCCTATAGGAGCAAAGAGCGTGCAGATATCGCAGAAAGAGAACGGGGCGCCGCCGTCCGCGCTTCTGAAAATTCAAACATTAAACAACGAATATCTGAGAATCAAGCCAAAAGAGCTGCTAGAAAAGCCGAGAACTCGTCTAGAGATGCATTGGAAGCGAATATGGCAAAAAGAGACGCAGATAGGCGGAGGCGTCAACAACAGAACGCTTGTTCTGAAAAAGTGAGAGATTTGAATGGAATAATAGACCAACTTGATGACGATTTGGAAAATTTTTCGGACGTTGATGATTTAATTATAGAGTTTGATAAAATCATTAAAAGTGTGGATAAAGCAGCCAAAATAAATAAAAGACATAAATAAAGAATATGTTTTTTTATATTCTTTATCCGTTTATAATTAGTACGGCATGTTAAATTTTGACGAAACGGAGACAATGTGGTCATTGGCTAGAAATGTATGTAAATCACATCCAGTATCATATACTAGTTTTGTGGGATATGAACGATTAGCCGTATTGCCTATTCTTGAAGAACCTATTAAAAGCACACTACATTCTATATTACAGTTAAATGTCGCGCCTGGAACCAAATGTATTTTTAAAAAATGCGATGGTATTCTGGATAAAAAAGGCAAATGCTGTAATAAATGTGAACAATCCGGAATAAATGTCGTTAAAGATATCATGGAATGTCTAAATTGTGATACGTACGGTTTTCCATGTCCTACGTGTAAAGATATTATTTTTCATAATCAATTAAAAGCATATATTGATTATTAATCTCTTCTTTTAGATGCTATGTACAATTCCTTTGCAGGTGAAGCAACCCACTTGTCAAAAAATGAACCCTCAAGAGGTTTGCGTATATTCTTTTCTAACCATATGACTACAGGCTCCACCCATGGCCCAGTTGGAGGCGCGTCTCTGGCTCTCTCTTTCATTTTAGTTGACATTTTGTATAAATAACATGTTTAAATACGCGCTTTCATTAATTCCCAAATGCTTCAGCGGGTGTGGGAGAGACTCCGGAAAAAATCTCGGAGAGCTCAGAGCTTTCTGAACCGTCCTCAGAGGGCGACGGGACCGTCTCGACTTGAGATGTGACGGTACTATTTGTTGAAAACGACGCTGAAGAACAAGTGTCCGAAAGTCTTTCAGACAACCACCCATTTCTTTTGTAAATGGCTGACCGGACATACTGCATGCAGCTTACCCTGACAGAAACGACCGTATCTGCCGGAAACTTGACGTAAAACGCCCCGTCCTCGTGATAGACGGTACATTCGGCTGGTGCTTTTTGTTCAATTCGCCGCAATCCGATACCGCGTTTTCCGATAACTGCTCCCACAAACTCGGCGTCTGTCTCGATACCTTCGTTGGCCATGGCGATTTCGGCGCCAAGAGTGCTGTTAATAAAGGCAATGGTGTGCGGGAGAGCCACCACGGTCACCTCAAACTGCTCGCCGCTGAATTTTGCCTCAAAATCAAGGCCGGGGAACATCGTTTGGAACTGTTCGCGAATGTAGTTGACATGACTCCATCCCTCACCAACAATATTTCCGACAACACCTTTCCAACATGGAAAAGTAAGAGTGACCAACCCGGCGCCGCTGTCTACTACCGGGACCATTTGGACGAACGGGTGCGCCGAAAGTGGCGAGAATCGATTTTTGTACACAATGGCGTGGGCGGAATTGGATGCGTCCCCCTGGAAATCTGCGAACTGGTGAGTGGTGTGGTACATGGTGCTGTTAATAAATGTATCAATGGGCTATAATATATACAAAGTTTTATTCAGGAACTTTCTAAAAAAAATTCCAGGAACTTTCTAAAAAAAATTCCAGGAACTTTCCTGAAGAAATTTCCTGTTGAGAATTCTTCAGGAAATTTATATATTACTTGCAAACACACGCACTCCCCACCCAAAGACCAGCACACCCAAGCCACCCCCATCCAAACTCAACAACCAGACCATACC
>Ga0315315_10005684_pt1 | contig 11513 bp, 10 predicted proteins | sample M140m3416metaG_FD_203699 | JGI IMG/M metagenome (GOLD analysis project Ga0315315, IMG submission 203699) | Ammonia-oxidizing marine archaeal communities from Monterey Bay, California, United States - M1 40m 3416 | ecosystem: Environmental > Aquatic > Marine > Intertidal zone | place: USA... | reverse complement strand
CATTTTTTGTCTAAAAGTTGTTGGGGCACCTATAGATGTGCTGTGTTGAAAACCTTGTCTATCTTCTCTAATGATAAGTTTATCTGCGTTTATTACAAGAGTTCCTTGGGTAAGGATGACATCCCCTTCATAAGTGCTAGTATTTTTTGTTTCTTCTACTGTCATTGTATCAGCTTCAATTTCAATAGGTTTATCGCTATCTGCCTCTTCTGAAATAGCAAAATGACAAAATAAAATTGCTATTACGAAAACATAATATATATATTTATTTTTTGTATTCAATTCTTGAATCTTTCATCACCTGTTGGTTTTTCATAGCGAACTTTAACATTGCTTAAAAGTTTTAAAATTCCATCTTTATTATCATACTTCATTCCAATACCATCTATTTCAATATTTGGTTCTTGAATCATTTTTACAGCTTTTTGGCTTGTGACAACATCTAATTCTGAATATATATTTAGTTCATGAGTAAAAAGTTTTAAAACTTTTTTTGTTTTTGTAGGAAGCCTTACAAGAATAGCATTTTCTTTAAGGATAATTTGCTCACCCTTGTCATTGATTTCACCCACGTCACTATAAATAGTTGAATGTTTTTTTTTATTCTTATATTTAGTATAAAAGGGTTTAAATAAAAAGGTTTTTTCTTCTCCTTTAAAATGTTTCATATACTCAGCTTGAAGAGAGGATTGTAAATTTCCTTCTTTATCTGTTCTAGTTGAATCAAAATATTTTAGAAAAAAAGACGGCCCACTATTTTTATTTAGCGTAAAATTTTTATACTCGTTTATAACTTCTTCTTTAAGCCAAAATGATGCTAATGCAACAATAGCAATAAAAATCAAAGCAAATACTGTTGAGAGTAAATTCATAAAATAATTATAAAATTTTAGCCTTAAAAAGGCTTTGCAGTGTGAGGGAACCAACTAAAGATTTATCTTTTTCAATAATTAAAAAAGATGTAATTTTTTGTTTTTCCATAATTTTAAGTGCTTCTATTGCCATTTGTTTTTTACTTAATGTGATAGGTTTTTTTTTCAGTACTTTAGAAATTGGTGTTTCAAGACTAGTATGGTTTAAAAGCAATCTTCTTAAATCACCGTCAGTGAATATCCCTTTTGGTATATTTTGGTTATCAACGACGGCTGTAAAACCTAATTTTTTAGTTGTTATTTCCTTTCTTGCATCTTCAATAGAAGATTCCAGACTAATTCTTGGTGTAGAGTCTAAATTAATCATAATATCTTCAATATGAACAATTTTGCCAAGGGAACCACCTGGATGAGACCTTACAAAATCTTCCGTATCAAAATTTCTTTCATTAAGAACACAAATAGCAAGTGCATCGCCCAATGCTAACATTAAGGATGTACTAGCTGTTGGCGCAAGACCTAGGGGGCATGCCTCTTTTGTGACTGAAGAACTAATATGAATGTTACTTTCAGTGAATAAAGTAGAGTTAGTATCACCTGTAATACTTATTATTTTTGCTCCAATCCTCTTAATAAGAGGGAGCAGCACAATAAGTTCCTGGCTCTCTCCTGAATTTGAAAGAAAGATAACAATATCTTTCTCTGTAATCATACCTAGATCACCATGGCTCGCTTCACCTGGGTGCATAAAGAAAGATGGTGTTCCTGTACTTGAAAGAGTGGAAGCTATTTTTCCAGCAATATGGCCTGATTTTCCAATACCACTTAAAATAACTCTACCTTTGCAGTGAATAATACTTTCTACTGCTTCAGAAAATTCATTTGCTATTTTGCTACTAGCTTTTAGTATTTCATTTGCTTCAATTGTTAAAACATCTTGAGCAAGCTTTATTCTCTTTGATGACATAATTTCAGCTTAATTTGAATTACAATTTCATAAGTATAGTGTGGTTTGATAGTAGAATAAAGAATATAAAAAAAAGGTTTTATAGTTTATGTTTGAATCTCTTCAGCTAATAATCTTATTATTAGTAAGTTCAGTGTTCTTGGTGGCACTTTTTAAATATTTATCATTACCTCCAATGATTGCATATTTTGTCGTGGGGCTTGTTCTTGGACCTAATGCTTTAGGAATTCTTCCAGATTCTGAATCAAGTCGCCATTTTGTTGAATTTGGTATTGTATTTTTAATGTTTACAATTGGTTTGGAATTTAGTTTACCTAAGCTAAATTCAATGAGAAATATATTATTTGGATTAGGAGGATCTCAAGTCTTAATCACACTACTCGCTGTAATAATGAGCGGGGTGTTTTTTGGATTGCAATTACCATCAGCATTTATTATCGGCGCAGCACTCACAATGTCTTCGACAGCGATAGTATCAAAAATTTTGATTGAGCGATTAGATTTAAATAGCCGACATGGGAGATTATCTATTGGGATTCTATTATTTCAGGATATTGCGGTGATATTTATTTTAATATTGATTCCTGTATTTAATAATTTAGATGCAGATTTATTTAAACTAATTATCTTTGCGTTATTAAAAATTGTTTTTTTACTCTTTATAGTGTTTAAAGCAGGTAAACCATTGATGAACTTTTGGTTTGATATTGTTGCAAAAAATAAATCAAGAGAATTATTTGTTTTAAATGTTTTAATGATCACTCTTATTTTCTCTTATGCCACGAAATTGGCTGGTTTATCTTATGCTCTAGGTGCATTTCTTGCTGGCATGATTATCTCTGAAACACGATATAGGCACCAAGTAGAATCTGACATTACTTCATTTAGAAATATTTTATTGGGTTTATTTTTTATTAGTGTCGGCATGATGTTAAATGTCGGAATATTAATAGATAATTTTTCGCTCATTTTTTTATTATTTTTAGCTTTTACTGCTTTTAAAATTATTCTTATCACTGCTTTAACAACCATGTTTAAGTATGAGTTAGGTGTAGGGATTAGAACAGGAGTTATTCTATCTCAGGCGGGAGAATTTAGTTTTGTAATTCTTGCACTAGGTCAAAAAAATGCAATTATTACAGGGGATATATTTCAAATAATATTATCTGTTTGTTTATTATCTATGCTGATAGCACCAATATTAATTCCATTTAATGGTCGAATTGCTAGATGGATTTCGAAAGGGTATTCAAAAAAATCAGAAACCCTTGTAAAGCAAATTGAAGGGGTAGGGCATGATTATTCGGACCATGTTATTTTATGTGGTTATGGGAGAAGTGGACAATATCTTGGAAGGTTTCTAAAAGAAGAAAATATTAGTTTTATCGCTATCGATATGGATTTAAATAGAGTAAGTGATGCATCAATAGCAGGCGAAAATGTTATGTACGGTGATGCTAGTAGGCGGATCGTACTTAGAGCAGCAGGAATTGAAAGAGCAAAGGCAATAATCGTTGCATATACAGATGATAGGTCAACAGAAAAAGTGCTTAATGTTATTAGAGAGTCCTATCCCATTTTACCGGTAATTGTCAGAACTAAAGATGAATCATCAGTCGATAAATTACAAAATGCAGGGGCTACAGATGTAGTACCTGAGGTACAAGAGGGTAGTTTAATGTTGGCGTCACATGCACTGGTTTTACTTGGAATACCTCTAAGTAATGTAATTAAGAAAATTAGAATCTTTAGAAGCGAAAGATATAAAATGTTTAGGGGGTATTTTGCTGGAGCAACCGATGTTGATCAAGAGACCTCTAGTCAGGACTTACCTCAACTTCACTCAATTGAAATAAAAGAATATTTTTCTGTTTGTAATAATCAAATTTCAAGTATACCTTTGAAAAATTTTGATATTGAAATTCAATATATAAGAAGACCTAATATGTTAGAAAATATAGAGCCAAGACCAGATATTACAATATCCGCAGGCGATATATTAGTAATTATAGGAACTCAGGAAAACTTAAATTTATTTGAAAAATATACAATTAATGGAGAATAGTTAGTGGCTGCAAGAGCCGTAATAATAGGGGGAGGAGTTGTAGGCTGCGTAACTGCAATTAAACTTAAAGAAAGTGGATACGATGTAACTGTAGTGGATAAATCATTTGTAGGTGAAGAATCATCAGCAGCAGGAGCAGGTATTATATTTCCATTAATGCCATGGAATTATGAATCTAAAGTATATCAATTATGTTCAGGAGCATTAGGCTTCTATAAGAATTTATCAGAAAAACTAATAAACGGTGGATATGGAGATCCAGAATTTATTGAGTCTGGAATGATCTGTATTGAACCACCAGATAAGAAAGAAATAGTGCAATGGGCTAAAAAAAATAATTTTAAAATAAACAAATGTTTCTTTAACAGTAGGCCATCATTTGAATTTGCAAATGTGGCACAACTAAATCCAAAAAAATTAATGATATCACTTAGGCATTATATCGAAGGACTTGGTATTAAATTAATTGAAAATTGTAATCTGAAAAAAATTCAAAAAAAATCTAATTATTTGAATGGATGGCCAACTGATAATAATGATTTAATTGAAGGAGATATCTTTATTATTACAGCAGGAGCTTGGAGTTCTCATATAATAAATAATGATAAAGATGAAATTTATCCTGTTAGAGGGCAATTAATTAAATTTAAGAAACCAAGCATCATACTTGATAAAATTTTATATTCGAAAAATTTTTATTTACTACAAAGAAAATGCGGATCAATAGTGGCAGGGAGTACAATTGAAAATGTTGGTTTTGATAATACAACTACATTTCAGGCAGCCAAAGAGCTTAAAGAAAAAACAATCAACCTTATACCTGAATTAAAAGAATTCGAGCCTTATGAACAATGGGCAGGATTGAGGCCAGGGGTAAAAAACAATATCCCACTTATAAAGAGGGATAGTATACATAAAAATATTTATATTAATTCTGGACATTATCGATATGGAATTACCATGGCACCAAAATCGGCTGATGAGATATTAAAATTAATTCAAGTTTAGGTAGAGATGAAAAAAATTAAAATTATTTGGAGGCTTATTGATGGAAAGGCAGGTCATGACAAACAATCCTTAGCTTTAGTGGAAAATTTAAAAAATCAAACTAGCTGTAAGGTATTTAATATTAATATTCAAAATCTTGAAAGCCCCTTTGTAGCTTTAATATTCAAAAAGTATAATTTAGGTAAGTTGTTAATTAAACCAGATATCGCCATTGGCGCAGGTCATAAAACGCATTTATATCTATTAGCTATAAAAAGATGTTTTGATGCAAAAATAATAGTTATCTTGAAACCAAGCCTTCCATTTAAATTCTTTGATTTGTGCGTCATCCCAAAACATGATGATGTAAAAAGTAAAAAAAATATAATTACCATTCAAACTGCATTAGTAAACTTCAATTCAAGTATGAAAAAAAAAGAAAACGTAGCTTTATTTTTAATAGGAGGCCCCTCTAAACATTATTATTGGAATACAAAGTTAGTTTTAGAGAAAATTAAAAATATATCAAAACAATATGAATTCAAAAGATTGCTTTTAACAACATCGAGAAGGACCCCAGTAAATTTTGTTAATGAATTTAATAATTTAAAAATTAAAAACGTGAAGTTGTATGAGCATAAAAAAATTGATAATGATTGGCTTGATAAAAATATAACTAAAGTAAAAAATGTTTGGGTTACAAATGATTCATACTCAATGCTCATCGAAGCAATTGCTTCTGGAGCCAACACGAATATTCTAGATCTTGAGATTAAAAAAAAATCAAAGCTATCTGAAGAAATAGAAAAAATTAAAAAAAATATAAGGAAAAAATTTCCTATACCAAATGAAGCTAAAAGAGTTTCTGAGTTTATTCAAAAAATATGGTTTTAAATAAAAAAATTTCTGTGTTGCAGGTTTTACCCGACTTAAACTCAGGTGGGGTTGAAAGAGGAACTTTAGAAGTAAATAAGCATTTAATAAGCGTTGGATGTCGCTCTATGGTGATATCCAATGGCGGAAGAATGGTAAAAGAGCTTGAAAGTGACAAAGGAGAACATTATAAGCTCGGGATAGGTAAAAAAAATCTATTTATAATTTTTACACTTTTTAAATTAATAGATTTTATTAAAAAAAACAAAATTGATATTATTCACGCAAGATCAAGACTGCCAGCCTGGGTTTGTTTTTTTGCATTAAAATTAACAAAAAGAAATATTAGGCCAATTTTTATTACAACTGTGCATGGACCTTATTCAGTAAATTTTTACAGTAGTATTATGACCAAGGGAGATAGGGTAATTGTTGTTTCAAAGATGATTATGCAATATGTCCTTAAAAATTATAAGATTGATAAAAAAAAGCTTGTCCTAAATTATCGAGGGGTATCAAAAAAAGACTTCCCTTACAATTTTAAAGCAACAGAAAGGTGGTTAAAAATATGGCAAAAAGATTTCCCTCAAACAAAAAATAAAATAATATTAACCCTCCCTGCAAGAATTACTCATTGGAAAGGCCAAGATGACTTCATTATTTTATTAAAAAAAATTACCGAAAAAAACCCAAACGTACATGGACTTATTGTTGGGGAAGAAAAAAATAAAGCTAGATTTATCAATAAATTAAAATCCCAGGCAATCAAATTAGGACTTAATAAAAATTTAACATTTGTAGGTCATCGATCTGATATTAGAGAAATAATGTCTATCTCAAAGATAGTTTTTTCTTTATCAAAAGAGCCAGAAGCTTTTGGTCGAATATCACTCGAGAGCTTAAGTATGGGTATTCCAGTAATTGCTTATTCACATGGTGGTGTTAAGGAGCAAATGTTAGAAATTCTTCCTGAAGGTTTAATTTCTGTTGCGAATATTAATTTAGTTGCTTCATTAGCTAATAATTGGATAAAAAAAGGACCACAGATTAATAAAACCCATAGTTTTACGCTGAAGAATATGTTGGAAAAAACAGTTTTAGTATATAAACAAGCAATAAAAGATAAATGTCAAAAGTAAAAATTATCATTGTTACGCAAACATACCCGCCTAGAACAGGAGGAATGCAGTCTGTGATGCAGGGTTTAGCAAAAAAATTATCAGGATTTTATCAAGTAATAGTTCTTCCCGATCACTTAGTGCCAAAAAAAGAAAAAAGTAAAAACTCGGCCCTTGAAATTAAAACGTTTCCTTTGCCTAAATTCTTAAGAAACTTTTATAAAAAAATTTATATAAAAAAGATAATAAGAAAAGATACTTTATTAATTTGTGATAGTTGGAAATCTGTATTTGCGATACCAATTAATATTAAAAATAAGATAATAGTTCTGGCACATGGACAGGAATATCTTGATCCAAGGAAAATTGATAAAATAAATTTAGCATTATCAAGGGCAAGCATCTTGATATCTAACTCTAGTTTTACAAAAAATTTAGCAAAAAATGTTTTAAATGGGTCAAAACTAAAACATATTGTTATTCCACCAACATATTTTATGGATAAAAGTCCTGCAAGGTTTAAAAAAACCAAAAATATAATTCCTAATTTATTAACCCTAACAAGGATTGATATTCGTAAAGGGATAACTCAAACGATGGAGGCATTATCTATTCTAAAAAAACAAAAAAAAATAAAAGAATTTACTTGGCATATTGCTGGGTCTGGTCCGGAGCTTGATAATCTCAAAAAATTATCTCACCTATTAGATCTAAAAAAAGAAATCAAATTTAATGGCTGGGTAAATGATTTTGAAAAGAATAAACTATTTAAGAAGTCAGATATATTTGTAATGCCTTCATATAAATATAAAAGATCAATTGAAGGTTTTGGAATTGTCTATGTTGAGGCAGCTAAATATGGTATCCCTTCAATTTGCGGAAAAGATAGTGGTGCAAGTGATTTTGTGAAAAATAATGTTTCGGGTTGGGTGGTTGACCCACTAGATTTAAATGCACTAAAAAAAGTTTTAATTGATGCAATCAATTTTCCTAGCAAGTCAAGAGAAAAGGGAAAAGTATCAAAAAATAAATATATTAATAACTTTAATGGACATATAGCTTTCCAACTATTTCTGGATACAATAAAAAAAATTAATAGATGAAAAACAAAGAAAATATCTTAATTATTAAACATGGGGCATTGGGTGATCTTATTCAAGCAGATGGGATAATCAGATCAATAAGATATCAACATAAAAACGCAATAATAACCCTGATGACCTCTAAAAAATTTATTGATTTAATGTCCAGGTGTCCACATATTGATAATCAAATCATTGATAATAGACCTCCATTTATAAATATTTTTTCTTACATCACTTTATATAAAATAATTCTAAAATATAATTTTAAAATTATTTATGATCTACAAAATTCCCAAAGAACTTTTTTTTATCGTAAATATCTATTTAATAAAATAAAATGGATATGTACCAACCGTGAGGATCATAAGATATCTGGCTTACGTGGGCTAGAAGGAATGTTAAAAGAAAATTCAATTAATACTAAATATGCATTAAAGCCAGATATAAAATGGTTATCAAAAGATATCAAAAATATAATTAAGAAAAATAAAATTTTAGACAACTATGTAGTATTACTTCCTGGTTCATCAAAAAAAAATCCATTAAAGAGATGGCCTTACTTCAGAGATTTATCAAAATTACTTATTTCAAAAGGATACGAAGTAGTAACGATACTTGGTCCGGAAGAGTTAGAAATGAATCATTCATTTCCCGGTCATGTCCTCCAAAATTTGGATTGGCCTGATTTGTCAGGAATTATTAAAAATTCATACTTTGTCATTGGAAATGATTCGGGACCATCTCATATAGCATCATGTTTAAATAAAAAAGGCCTGGCTTTATTTGGACACTCGACTTCTGCAGTTAGATCTGAGCTTGAAAGGGGAAAATTTGAAATTTTAAAAGTATGCGATTTAAAGGATTTGACTGCAGATCAAGTTTTTAAAAAAATGACGACTATTTTAAATAAAAAAAAAGTTAATTGATTTTCTCTAAATAAAGCTTGTTTGATGCAAGCATCACACCAATCAATAACCAAATAATTGCGCCATACTTGTTTGTAAATAAAATCGTACTAGATGCTATAGGTAAAAAACAAGTAAAAATAATATTAAAAACTAAAGCAAAAGAAAGAAATAATTTTTTAAACTAGCAGTCAAGATTTAAGCTCCTTAATAATTTCTTTGATACAGTTATTCCAATCGCCTAAAGTTTTTTGTCTAAAAATTTTAATTGTGGGATACCATGGCGAATCTTTTCTTTCACTCATCCATAAAAAACTTGATCTATCTGGGAGGAGTAAAAATGTTTTTTTACCCAATGAACCTGCTAGATGTGCAATTACAGTATCAACAGATATTATAATGTCCATCTTATTAACAAATGATGCAGTATCAGAGAAGTCACTCAGTAAATTTTGATGATTAATAATTTTAGAATTATTAAGTATCTTTAAATCTTCATGCGGTATATCTTTTTGAAGAGAGTAAAACTCAAAAGGGAAAGATATTAATTCAGAAAAATCATCAAGTGACATACTTCTATTGTGATTATTTTTATGTAAGGGATTCCCAGACCAACACAAACCAACTCTCAATTGATTGTTATTTTTAAATTTTTCTTCCCACATTTTATTTTTATTAAAATTTGTTAGTAGGTAGGGACATTTATTTGGAACATTCGAAATTTCAGTTTTGAAGGCTAGTGGTAGGCTCATGATAGGGGAATAAAAATCAAATTTAGAGGGTTGAGTATTAGGGCCAATAACCTCTACTTCAAGATCCTGAGATTTTATTAATTTATAAAAAGGTTCAGTGACCTCTAAAATTATTTTTTTTGGGTGCAAATTTTTTAACAAAGCTACATATCTGTAACAGTGAATGAAATCACCATGGCCTTGTTCAGGGTATATAAAGATGACTTTATTTTTTATAGATTCATTTCCAAGCCATAATTTTTTAGGGTAAGTTCTGGCCCATTTGCTTGCGAAGCTTTGCCATCTGTATTCATAAAGTTCCCATCCATCTTTATAATTTCCTTTAAAAAGATGGAGTAGCGATTTATTCCAATAAGACTCAGGGTACTTTGGATCAAGGGAAATACATTTAATAAAATCGTCCATAGCTAAATTTAATTTCTTTAATGCTTGAAAAGATAACCCACGATTACTATAAAAGTATCCTGTAGTTGGAGATTTATTAATACATATATTGAAGTATTCAATTGATTCATTGAACCTATTGATTTTATAAGCAGCTAAACCAGCATTGTTATAGAGGATTGCAATGGTTTTATCGATTTTTATGCATTGAGTGAAGTATTCTAAAGCATCATTTGCTTCACCAATTTCTAATAGATTTACTCCTATGGCATTTAAAATTTGTAAATTTTTAGGAGCTAGTTTGAGTGCATTCTTAAAACAATCAATAGCATCATTATGAATTTTAAGATTAGTTAAAAGGTCCCCTTTTTTAATATAGGCTTCTAGATACTCTGGCGCTTTTGTTATTGTCATTGTATAAAACTCAAGAGCCTTGGAGGTATTTTTTTGATTAAGATAAGAATTTCCTAGATTAAAACTAATCATAGGTTGGTTTGGATTTATTTGTAGTGATTTTTCAAGCAATGAACATCCTTTTTTGTCTTCGCCCATTTGGAGATTTAAAGTCCCAAGACTATTTAATAAGTCAGAACTCCCTGGGTATTTGGAAATTAAATATTCAAATCCTTTTTGTGCATTACTTAAGTCCCCAGATTGATGAAACTGAATACTTTCTTGAAATATATCTTCATCATTTTTTTGTTTATTCGATATCATTTAAATTGAGTAATCATTTTGACCAACTGCCTGATTTACCACCAGATTTTTTTAATAACATAATTTTTGAAATAGATAAATTTTTGCTAAAAGACTTACACATATCGTATATTGTTAGTAAGGCGACAGAAACAGAAGTGAGGGCTTCCATTTCAACGCCTGTTTTACCAAAACATCGCACTAAGCCTTTACAGTCAATCGTATTATTTTTATTATCAATAGAAAATTCAATTTCAATCTTTGTAAGATTTAAATTATGTGCCAATGGAATTAAATCTGAGGTTTTTTTTGCTGCTTGGATACCTGCAAGTCGAGATGTTGATAGCACGTCGCCCTTATTATTCCTATTTTCAATAATAGCATTAATTATTTCTTCATTAAGTATTATAGAACCCTTAGCAATCGCCTCTCTTAAAGTATCGTTCTTTTTTGAAACATCGACCATGTTGGCATCACCATTTTTATCAATATGAGTAAACATCTATTTTTTCTTCCGCTATAATTTAAATAATATCTACAATGATAATATCAATGTATGAAAAAAACTCTATTAATATTTATTTTCTTAAGCTGTATTGTAATGGCTAATAATTTGCCTGAACTAGGTGATTACAGCTCCTCCAAAATAAGTGAAAGCGATGAAATTTTTATTGGGAGACAAATTTTGTTTCAAGTTAATCAGAGCGACAGCATTATTAGGGATATTGAAATTTCAGATTATCTTGATTTATTAGGTAAAAGACTTATAAATGCAAGCACAGACCCTGTGAAAAAGATTGATTTTTTTA
>Ga0315315_10005683_pt1 | contig 11514 bp, 16 predicted proteins | sample M140m3416metaG_FD_203699 | JGI IMG/M metagenome (GOLD analysis project Ga0315315, IMG submission 203699) | Ammonia-oxidizing marine archaeal communities from Monterey Bay, California, United States - M1 40m 3416 | ecosystem: Environmental > Aquatic > Marine > Intertidal zone | place: USA... | reverse complement strand
ATTCCACCTGCTTGGTTTTCTAAAATAATGACATTTATTCAGTCAAAAGTTGTCCCAAAAATAAAGGTTAAACCAGAGGTTGATTGGGAAAATGTTAAAGATGTTTATTGTTAACGACGTTTGCGTCTTCGTGACTTTTTCTTTTTCTTTTTCTTTTTCTTTCGTTTCCGTGTCTTTTTACGGCGACGTTTTTTACCACCTTTCATTTTATTAAAGCGTGCTTTGTGTCGTCTTTCTTTAATTCGGTGTTCATTTAAATGTTTTTGTAAAGCTATCATAATTTCATCATCGCTACTACTACTGTTACTTGATACCGTGTGCATAGGTTGTATATTGGGAAATAGTTGTGTCTGAATCGGATATTCTTGAAAGAATTTATTTACAGATTTAGGTTTTAATTTTAGATTTGCGTTGTATTTCTCAATTGCTTCAATTGCAGTATCCTGTTTTTTAGAGAGTTCATTATTATATTTTTTTCTTGAAGCTTTTTTGAGCATTGACCCAACATCGCTAGCGAATCCATGTATTTCTCTTTTTTTTCTATTTTTTTTTGATATATTTTTACGTCTTTTTTCACCCTCGCCTTTTTTTAAAAATTTGGGGGGTTTTTTTGGTGGTTTAGGTTTTGTATATTTTAATCCTGTTTTTGTATATTGGTCCAGATCTTCGTCCATTGAGAACATTAAATCATCGCTCATTATAATATATAATGGATAGAATAAAAATATCAATTATAGAAAGTTTATATTTAGTATATATGTTTCATTTTTTTAAAACGAGCATAGATTTTAATATATTAAGCTCACCTAAAGGATGGTTATTTGAACATTTGACAGGCGATGAATATGGATTGAGGATATGTCCATTTGGTCAAATAGCAATATTTGCTTTAATATTTGTATTAATAGCGAGACATTTTTATGAAATACCGGAAAATTTCATAAAATTTGCATTATTAGTTAGTTTAGTTTTATCTTTCTTGAACTTAAACGCGGTTGTATATTTAGTCCCAATCTGGATCGTAGAATTATATTATTTATATATATAATGAAAACTTGTAAAATTTCAGTTTATCTTGCTTATGCAATGGCAGTATATTGTATAGCAAGTATATTTTATTTGATTGCTACGCGCTCAGTAGGAACACCTTTTCGTGATAGTTTATCAGATGAACAAATAAAAATAAAGAATGAATCGGCAAATGTAAGAAGAAATATATTTTATATGGGATTAGGTGGTGGTATTGGACTGATGTTGATTTTCAGGCCTTTTAGCGCGTGTTAATTAATTATTTTTTTAGCCAATTTATCAGGGGTTCTATATTTTTTTCTAATCAATCTAACTTGATTATTGTTGAATATGAAGTTATATGTTTTTAACATCTTCAAATCTCTGAAAATGATGCTATATTTATTAGCTGAATTATCAGTTATAAATTCTTCTTCGGTTGGGTTAAAATAAAGGCTGGAATTTATACCTTCATAAGTTTGGTTCCAACAGTTACAGATAAACATGACTTCTTTTCTTTTATTTTCAAACCGGTTATGGTTAGTTGCGTGTTTATTTAAATATCTAGTTCTCCAATAAGGAGTTCTATATAATAATTCTTTTATCAATTTATTACGCACATCTTTATAAGTAGTATCAAATTCATAAATATAGGTTTGTAAATCTAATGGTAATATATCCCAATATGACATTTTGATTAATATAAAATAATAGTTTTATATTAATTGTATTAATATTCTTGATCGCTTTCATAATCGGTATTTGCGGAAGATGATCTTCTTTTCATAGTTATTTTTGGTGCTGCAAGAGCTAACATTGTTGTGGGATTACCACTAATGTCTTCTTCATCTGAATTTGATTTTTCATTTTCTTTTTCTTCGTCCGTATCTTTATCATCATGGCCAAATTTAGATCTAGCTCTTCTAAATTTTGCTCTTCGTCTTCTTGCATAATCATCACTATTGTAACCTGCTGTAGGAGAGAATTTTCTTGGCTGTGACATTCCTTCTTCAATGTCGTAATCATCGTAATCTTCTTCATCATCTTCTTCGTGTTCAAATTCATCTAATACTTTTAAATCATGATTACGTTCGAGAATAGAGAAAAATAAATCATAATCGATTATAGTTGTTCTACAACAATTCAAGATTCTACAAAGTTTAAAGCAAAAACATTTTTTTTTGGAAATTGCATTTTGTCCCGCACCTTTTTGATCATTAATGAAGAAATGTTGGCGAACTCTTCCTCCGTATCTTCGCCCGTTTCTTCTATCATCGTTAATAGCGTTTAAATCTTTCCATTCATCAATTAATTGACTATTAAAATGATGTAAAGAACTTTTAGTTTTAATGTTATTATAAATTTTATGATAATATGTATATTCTTTTAATGTTAATAAACTATCGGATTCTTCAATTGTTTTGGTAATCATTTCTTCAAGACCATCTTTATTAAAATTTTCAATTAATATTTTCCATAGATCTAATTTTTCACAAGCGAAATCAAAATTGATAACTTTTCTTCTTTTATATCTTAACCGGTTAATAATATAAGAAAATTTTTCTTCAACTTTTTTGATATTTTCTTTTTTTGTATCAAATTTATAAAATCTAGAAATAGCTAATATAATAGCTATATAGGTAGATAGAACGATAGGAATAAGTGTTAAATAAAGTCCAGGAATAATGAAATTACTTTTAATAGATTCGAATAATGTAATGGTGGAAGAAACAAAAATGATACTAATTTGAACTCTATTTATAATAGCACCAATATATTGTGATTTTAGAACCATGATAGATTTCATTTTTTTATATTCTTGAATATTTTTACCAACGCTATTATAAATATTTTTTCGTTGTATTAAAGCTATCTTGTAGTTTAATTTTATTTTTTTATATAAATTTTCGAGTTCGAACAACTTTGGTTTTATTTGAGTATATTTTTCATCTTTTAATAATAAAGTTTCTAGATTTAAAGTAGAGTCTTTTTGAACTTGAAGATTTTTGGATTTTTTAATTGCGTCTACTTCTTTTCTTACTGTTTTTAATTCATTTAATGTATTTTGATAATCTTGAAAATCTTTAATGATATTGTTGATAAGTTTTTCTTTATCATGTTTATTTTTGAATTTATTATTTAAAAATTTTTTGTTATAATCAGTCATATTATTATTATAATGGTATATAATAATAATTATTATTTTTCTTTATAGACGTCTTTATTAGTATATTCGTAATGTGAATGTCCATATTTGGGTTTAAACATTTCTTTGCCGGAATTAGTCCATTTTTCATTTTCGCAATCGAACTTAGTTGTAGGAGATTTCGGAGTTCTATATGGGGGGTTTAAATCAGTATCCACGACTGGTCTTTTGAACATGTAACCTGGTGCGGGTCTCTTAAAAGTAGAATATGTTCTGATAGCTGCTTTGCATATATTTCTAAACATTATATAATAATTTATGATATAATATTTTTAAATGATTTAATACAATAAATGTTTACCGCCACGTAGTCGAAGAACAAGATGGAGCGTCGCTTCCTTTTGTATATTATAGTCTGACAATGTTCGTCCGTCTTCAAGTTGCTTTCCAGCAAAAATCAATCTTTGTTGATCCGGAGGAATCCCTTCCTTATCCTGGATCTTTTGTTTGATATTTTCTATGGTATCACTTGGTTCAACGTCCAAGGTGATTGTTTTACCTGTAAGTGTCTTTACAAAAATCTGCATTTTATGATATAATAAATAATTTATTTTTTAAATTGTTTTATAATAACTTATTTCATATAGCAAACAAAAACACCTGTGATTATAAGAGATACACCAGCGATAATATTCCATGTTATTTTTTCACCTAGAAGCAATGCACCGAATCCGACATTGAATACTAAGAGCATACCTTCAACTATAGGTGCTATCATAGATACGGGATATTTACTAAGTAAATAATAATTGGCACAAATGGATGCCAATGCGACGACACTGACTACGAAACCGTGGTAGGCGGCGTCGTAATAAAAATTGGGGTTTTTTTTGATTAATGCTTTAAAACCACCTTTAGTTTGTAGATTATATATTAATAAGGGGGTGGCGATTAAAGCAGTTACAATATATCTAATATAACTGAAATTTTGATGGCCGATTTTAGTGACAGCTTTTTTTTCAGTGATGGGTTTAATACCCCATCCAAGACCATTAACAAGTATCATAAGAATATCAAAAGGGTTCATTATATAATATTGAATTAGATATTAAATATTATAAAGATTATAGAAAAAGGAACTTAATTACTGTATGCCAAACCACCCATACCACTCATTACACGAAGAACGTTGTAATTTGTAGCATATACGCGGACTTTAGCAGTGGAAGCAGTTCCGATAGCAGCAGCGGAAACGACCAATTGCAAGGTAGCATTGTCGATTCTACTGAAGTTACAGGTTCCAGATGGCTGATGTTCTTCTGGACGCAAAGCGAAAGAATAAACATTAATACCGGTGTCTGGAGTTCTGGTGTGATGTTGGAATGGTTGGACCAAATCGAAGTAAGTACCTTCGCGTTCACTGAATCGGTCTTGGCCGTTCAATTGAAGTTTGGCAGTTACAACTGGATTTTCACCCCAACAGTGCATTTTCAAAGCAGTTTCAGCAAGAACGAATGCTCCAGCATCGGAGACACCGTTGACTTGGCCAGATGGGAAAGCACCGTCCAAACCACCGACAGCGCTGGAAACACCACTACCTTCGGTATCAGCAGAGGATGTGTTATTAACAGCAGGGGATTGGAACAATCCTTGTGCGGTGATAACAGCTTCGTTGGAAGCAGCAGCAGTTCCCAATTGAGCAGAGGATGCGAATGCGCGAACAGAGTTTGGCAAAGCATCGATAGCATCAGTGTAATTGAATGGCTGAGCACCCAAAGCTTTGTTCAAAACTTGGTCTTGAACGAAAGAATCACAATAACTTACGTTTTCATCAGGTTGAACAACGAAGATCAATTCTTTACAAGGGTGGTTGAAATTCAATTTAATTTTGTTGGAGGAGGAACCAATGGATTCATCACCAGTAAATTGAAGCTGTTCAATCAAATATTCGTGTGGGTTTTGTGCCATGCGTCTACGTTCATCGGTATCAAGGAAGATGTAATCAACGTAAAGGGAAGCAGCAACCAAAGATTTGGCATAAGCACCCGTTGCTTTAACATTAGCACTTGCGTTAGCACCGGACAAGTTAACGTTTTTAACAGCGAACAAACATTCATCCATAGGACGAATTTCGATGTTAACTTTAACTTCGTGGTATTGAAGCGCAATCAAAGGCAATGCCAAACCAGGGTTACGGCAGAACCAGAATTGAAGTGGGACATAAAGCGTTGTTTCTGGAAGAGCATTTCTTGGAGCACATACAGCTTCAGGCACATTAGCAGCACCACAAGCAGTAGCAACATCAGCGAAAGCTGGATCAGTCAAATAAGTTAACTGAGTCGTGTTACCGATCATTTTGTTGTAACCTTCTTCTTGTTCAGAAGTCATTGTCAATTGGTTCCAGATGTGCATCCAGTCACCATATTGGCGGTCGATTCTTTGACCACCGATTTCTACTTCTACCATAGAGATCAATTGTTCACCTGGACAATCCAACCATCTTGCGTATACTGCTCCAGCATCGTCATTTTGGTTAATTTCAGGAAGAGTAATTTGTAAATAAGTTCTGTATGCAAGATCTCCGTTTCTTGAGATAGTGCACTGAACACGGCGACCGAAATCGGCTTGTCCATTGAATGTTTGTTCGATACTTTCCATTGCAAAGTTCGTGTGTCTTCTGTAGGTCACTTTCCAGAAAGTGATCTGAGGATTACCTGTAAGGTACACATCCTGTGCACCGTAAGCTACTAGTTGCATTAAACCGCCACCCATTTTATAATATTGCTAAAGAAAAAAAAATTAATAATTAATTTAATTAATAAATTAATTATTGACACGTATCAAATATTGTTAATGGTAAAATTCTTTACCATAAAACGTCTTAAATAATCATCAAGTAATACCTCTTTTTTATTTTCATGTTTTTTTTTAAATATGTATAAATTGCCTTTTTTATTAATAGTCCACCCATTTTCTAAAGCATTGTTTAAAAAAATGATTTTATGTAATTTAATAGAATCCATTTCTATTTCATTAGTAGCATTTATATCAATATTTTCCATATAAAGAATGATATATAATTGAAAAAGTAAATCAACGAATATATGTTTAAGTGTAATTTATTATTAAATATAATACAATAAATAGTTATAATGCCTTCATTTAAGCCAAAGGCTAGCAAGAAAATAAAAATCAATAAAAAATCAATAGTAACATTAGATAGTAAACATGATGAAAAAATGGAAGAATTTTTAGATATAAGCAATAATATTATACCGAAATTAAAAAAAGAAAGGATAGAATTGAAAAAAAAGATTAAAATGATTGAAAAAATAGATGAAAGATTGTTAATAAGTGATAGAATCACAGAATTGAAAAAAAAAATAAAAACTTTAAAAAAGATGAAGCAAGAATATTTGTTAAAGAATTCTAGTTATATTTTTGAATATTTTGAAAAAAAGAAAAACATATCTTCCGGTAAATCAAAAAAAATAAAGGTAATGAATGCTTTTTTTAATAAATCAAAAAAAGAAGAAAAATCTAAAAAATGCGAAACAACCAATATTAATAAATATTTAATAAATTTGGATGAAAGTTTTATAGATATCAATAATTACATTATTAATTATGAAAAATGCCAATGTGGTGGAGAATTAATACCAGTAGACCACGAAGGGTTGATAGTTTGCAATAAATGCGCTAAACAATTTCAATATTTAATTGAGCACGAAAAGCCAAGTTATAAAGAACCTCCTAAAGAAGTATGTTTTTATGCTTATAAAAGAATAAATCATTTTAGAGAAATATTGGCACAATTTCAAGCAAAAGAAACAACTCAAATTCCAGAAGAAGTTTTACAAAATATCAAAAGTCAAATAAAAAAGGAGAGAATATCATTAAAACAGATAACAAATAGAAAAGCAAAAGATATTTTGAAAAAACTAGGATACAATAAATATTATGAACATATTCCATTTATCAAAGATAAATTAGGTATAAAACCACCGGTAATGAGTCCTGAATTAGAAGAAAAGTTGTGTAATTTATTTATGGAAATCCAAAAACCATATTCTAACCATTGTCCTGATGACAGAGTGAATTTTTTGAATTACTATTATGTTTTATACAAAATGTGTGAATTATTAGATGAAAAAGATTTTTTACCATATTTTCCAATGTTAAAAGATCCTGTCAAAAGAATAGAACAAGATGAAATATGGAAAAAGATTTGTGGAGAATTATCTTGGGAATTTATACCAACTATCTAAAAATATTAATAATTATCATATTAATATTTTTAATTCAATTATCGTGGGAAACCAACCAAATTAGCACCAATACCGAAACCAGCACCACTTCTTGCCGATACTGCCATACTAGGAACGTATGTATCAAGTATACTAAAGGTTGCTGCTGCTGTAAGAGCAATCAATAAAACTTCATCCATGTTCAATCCCTTTTTTGGGATAGCATAGGCTGCAATAGCAACCATAATACCTTCAACTAAATATTTAACGGCTCTACGTACAAGCTCGCCAAGATCAATCATATCACCTAAACCACCAAGCATTTTATATAAATAAAACAGAAAAAAATAAATTCAATAATTAATACTTAAATATAAAAAATAATACATTTTTATAATGAGTAATATTGCTTTCGAAAGAAAATTAAACCCAAATGGCACTACAAATGTCAAGTATGTTGATTTGTTAGAGGAAGACAAGCCAATATCTGGACAAAAATTCGTTTGTGTTAGTTTTGTATCTCCAGAAAATATTTTGAAACAAAAAGATCACTTTTTATTTACAGAATTCCTAAAACACTACGATTTTTCTAAATCAATTAAAAAATATCATCAATATCTAAATTTCTTATCTTTCAAATATAATATTAAAATGGATGATCTAATGAAAGATTTTGAAGAGTTTGTAAAAACTGAAAAAGATGAATTAAAAAATGACACTGTTTTAAATGAATATAAAAATTTTTTAGATGCTAATGAAGACAATTTAAATGATGAATTTAGCAAGGTATATGATTTCCAAACAAATACTAGAGGCTTGAAAATAAGAGGTGTTTATTCAACACAAGAAGAAGCTGAATTAAGATGTAAGTTATTAAGAGAAGTCGATCCAAATCATAATGTATACGTAGGTCCAGTTGGAATGTGGATGCCTTGGGAACCGGAAGCTTATAAAACAGGAAAGGTTGAATATCTAGAGGAAGAATTAAACCAATTGATGAGTGAAAAAATCAAAAACGAAGCTACCGCGAAACAAGAATTTGATAAAAGAATTTTAGAAACAAAAAGAAAAGCTATTGCTGATAATGTAAAATTGGCAAAAGAAAATCAGAACAAATTAACGCAAAATATTGATAAAGAAGGAAATCTATATGGTGTTAATAACACTATTGAAGAAAATATCTTAAAAAGTGGAGAAGAAGTAACATCAGCCGATATCAGGTCAGAATTATTTGAAGGAGACAATATTATTACGTCAAAAAATAAAGAGGAACCGAAATTTAAATCTTTGTTACCGGATGATTCAAAAAAATAAATTGATTAATTTAATTTAATACTTATCATATTATATTAAAATGAATAAAGACAAAGCAATACAAAGCCCTCCTCAAAAATCTTTACAGGAATGTAAAAAGAAAAAGAAGAAAAATTTAAAAAAAAGATGTAATCATTTAGGATGCAATAAAAAATTATTAATTTCTGTTATGAAATGTAAATGCAATAAAAAATTTTGTAACCACCATCGGTTACCACATCAACACGATTGTTCATTTGTCGAACAAATGAACAAGGATATATTTTGTGAAAAAAATGGATTGGGTGGAGGAGGTTTTAAACAAATAGAATCTATTTAATTTAAATTTAATATATTGTATAATATTATTATGAATAAATTTGGTTCGATGTCAATATACATTGATAATAAAGCCAGAAAAAGTAAACCTATAAATATACCAAAAAGAAAACCAGCTGTTTGGATGCCCGATAAAAGATTCGATAAATGTTTTAAATGTAATGTTCAATTTGGTATTTTAATTCGAAAACACCATTGTAGAGCTTGTGGTAGAATTTTCTGTTCTGAGTGTTCACAATGGAATTGTAAATCAAACAGTTTAATTTCTATTATCACCCCTCCAAATAATAATTATATGTATAAAAATTTCAGCGAATGGTATTATGGAGATAAAAGGTTATGTGAGGAATGTCATACACATTATGAAACTGTTAAAAAAGATGAGAATCTTATCGTCTTAATTGAAAATTTACCTTTTTTAATGATAGACATATGTAAACTAAGAACCGTTTCTAAAACTTGGTGTAAAATCATTAATTATATTTTAAGCGTTTATAGAAGCATACAATATAAATTACCTTCTAACAATTTTTCAAAATTAGAAATGCGTTTATTATGGAATCATCGTTATGAATTCAAAAATCATCATTATTGGATTACCAAATGTTTATCAGCAAACCATAATAAAAGTCCGGAAGAAATTAAAAAACTTGTTTGTTTTTATCACGATGATAGAAATAACAATACATATTCTTGTAAAAGTCTATTATGTAGACACGATTGTAAAAATAATTGTCAAATAGAACATATATTAGAAATCGGCTATTACGTTGATATTAAAAAGCATTATATATTGCAAAATTATATCGTTGAATTATTATTAACCAATCATAATGGTTCTCTGCAACTTATTACTCCTTGGATTATTAATTTATCTACACAATATCCAAAGTTAGGTTCCATTTTAGCTTATAAATGCACAAATTTAAAAGTCATTTTCAATATTTATTACGAATTAAAATATCTTCTTACATTTCAAGACAATACAAATCTAAAAGAAGTTTTTAAAACATTAAAATCTAGAATGCCAACAAAAATAACAAACGAGTTAAGAAAAACAGATGAATTCATAAAATTTATACCATTGATTTTAAAAAAAAAGAATATCGAACAAGTCATGCAAACAATACAAAGTTTTTTTTGTCAAAATGTCTATATCGCAATGCCTTGGAATCCGGATATATTGTGTATTAATATTGATTATTTAAATGTAAAACAATTAACTTCTGCTTCACAACCTTGGATGATTCCTTTAATTGTAAAAAATAAGCTTAATGGTAAAACATATCAACAAAATATATTAATCAAAAATGAAGATGTTAGAAAAGATAAATTAACGATGACTATTTCTAGTTTTATTAATCAACTCGCAAATGAAAAAATTATGATAAATACATATCACGTTTTACCCATTAGTCTATCATATGGTTGGATTGAGATAATTGATAATTGTGAAACATTATATGATTTAAAAACTTGCGGAAAAAGTTTAACTAATTATTTAATGGATAAAAATCCCAATATGTCTATCAATCATTTAAGAGAAAACTTTATCAAAACTTCAGTTGCATCTTGTGTATTATGTTATATATTAGGTATCGGCGATCGACATACTGAAAATATTTTAATTAATAAATACGGCGATATTGTTAATATTGACTTTAGTTATTTACTTGGCGATGACCCAAAAAATACTTCTAGTGAAATGAGAATAACCCCTGGTATGCTTGAATTATTAGGAGGGAAAAATAGCGGGACGTATATAAAATTCAAAAAATATTGTGCGATTGTTTACAAAAAAATTAGAAGACATTCTTCACTGTGGTATTTATTATTAATGTATTTAGCATTCAGTAATCCTCCCATCGATAATTATCATCAAAATTATGAATTAATAAAACTGCATGTTATTGACCGGTTATTGCCTGGTGAATTCGATGATCAAGGTAATATAAATATTAATAAAGTCTTAGATGAAAATATCGATAGTTGGAAAGCCCATCTTGGTGAAGTTGCTCATCGATTTTCAAATAATGTAAAAAAAATAGCAAGCAAAATAACCACACAATTTAATATTGATTTATAATAAATGTCACAGGCCGAAATCACTTTCTTTGAATGCAACGATTTGCGTAATTTACTTTTTTCTTATTTAAGAAAAATACCCAAAAAATCTTGTTATCATTGTGGCTGTGTTGTTGTTTGGGATAAAAAAGTAAAACAACACGTTGAAATGACTTGGGTTTATCAAGAACCTGTAAAAAGTATATGCATGAATTGTTGGAATAAATTTGCATATCAAGGTCCGCCTTGTGTAATTTCTTAATATCTAAATATAATGTAATGAATGATATCTCGTGTAATAGCGTTATTTTAAATATAGAAGAAGACGATAATATAACAAATAATAAAGTTATTCTAAAAGATGGAAAGCTTTCTCAAAGCTTTGAAATTGAAATGAATAACATTGATAAAGAGGTC
>Ga0315315_10005682_pt1 | contig 11515 bp, 8 predicted proteins | sample M140m3416metaG_FD_203699 | JGI IMG/M metagenome (GOLD analysis project Ga0315315, IMG submission 203699) | Ammonia-oxidizing marine archaeal communities from Monterey Bay, California, United States - M1 40m 3416 | ecosystem: Environmental > Aquatic > Marine > Intertidal zone | place: USA... | reverse complement strand
AAGACCTACTTTATTTGCTGATATGCACAATGGAAGTAGTGCGGCTTACGATACTATACAAAATATGTCTGTTGTTCCGTATAGAAGAGTTATATCTGGTTCTGGAATTACATTAAGTACTGGGGTTTTTACAATTCCTATTACAGGTTTTTATCAAATTAATGCAACAATATTAAATAATAATTTAGAAGACCTTGAACTAGCTCTTACAGTTGGTGGTACTAGTTCTAGTAATATTATACTTAGAGCTTTCTCAAATGATGACAACAGATTTGTTAATCTTCATATGGCATTACAGTTAAATGCAAATGATGCTTGTAGAATAATAAACGCTTCTGGCGGTGCTAGAGGATTTCATAGAAACACAGATGCAACTGACAGGTACAGTGCATTATCCGTTTACTTAATCGGATAAATATTGGTATCAAAGGAATATACGAATGACAGATATAGCACAAGCATTAACTGAACTAGGCATTACAGAATGGGTCTTAAGAGGAAAACCCACAAGCAAAGAAGAATTTGCCAGTATGTATGCCAAAGTAACAGGTGCAGACGCTAATGGTACAGCAATAGAAAGCACAGCAGAAAGTGATTGGGGTTGTACTTGGGAAGATGTAAAAGCAAAAGCAGATGAACTTCTAGCCGCAGAACCTATGCGTTTATTGAGAGAAGAACGCAATCGTAGAATTGCTACAAGCGACTGGATGGCTAACAGTGACGTTACAATGGCTGATGATTGGAAGACATATAGACAAGCACTCAGAGATATTACAGAATCAGCAACTAGTTTAGATGATGTAACATGGCCCACTGAACCTGGAGAAGGATAATGCCCACAAGTAAGAATTTTGAACTAGGTAGTTTTGCAGGAAATGTTGATCACGATCCAAGTACTGGTGATACAGAAATTTCCAACAATATTACACTAACAGGTGAACTCAGAGGTCCGAGTACATTTATTATTGACCCAGCTGGCATAGGTGATAACACAGGTCTATTACAAGTTAAAGGTAACTTGCAAGTAGATGGCACTACAACTACAATTAACAGTACAACACTAGATGTAGATGATAAAAACATCACTATAGCTTCAGGATCCCCAAATGCGGCATCGTCAGATGGAGCAGGATTAACAGCAGACTTAGGTGTTGACGGAACAGCAACATTTACATATGACGCCGCCAATGACCGCTGGACAATGAATAAATCTTTGTTTGCAACCATCGAAGGTATGAGCATAGATGACCTCACAGACGTTGATACAACTACAAATGCTCCTACAACTGGGCAAACTATTGTGTGGGATGGCGCCAAATTTGTACCTGGAGATAGCTTCAGTCAAGCAGAATTTGATACATCATTTGCGGCGAAAAATGTAGGAGATCTCAATGATGTTGATACTACTGGAGTTGCAGACGGACAAGTTTTAGTATATAGTTTAGCAAATAGTAGATTCGAACCAGGCACCGTAAGCGGTGGAGGCGGCGGTGGAAGTGGGTTGTTTGCCTTGTTAGATTTTTAATAAATAACTATAACATACAAGGAAGAACATGCCAGCATTTACGACATATAAAACATCAACTATTAACACTACTACAGGTACAACTTTAGTTACTTGTGGTGCTGGACAACACTTTTTACATAGTGCATATGTTACTAATGTCGAAGGCAGTGCATTACCTATTACATTAGAAATAGTACATGCAGACACAACTGTGACACATGTTGCTCACAAGTTGAAGCTTTTTCCTAATGAAACAGTGGACTTGGTATCTCAAAATAAAATATACTTACTAAATGGAGATGCCTTAAAAGTTAAAGCAGACAGAGCGAGTGCTTTTACTGTAACAGTCAGCTTATTAGACCAGGCGTTATAAAATGACAATGAATAATTCAAGAACAGATAGTACAGGCGGTATATATACAGGAACACAATATGGTGATAAAACATTTTATGGTTTTAGATTCGATGGGTCAACTGGAGATTTACAAATAGAAATCATTGATGCCAATGATGAAGATCCTATTGTAATACCTGATACCATTTATCCAGAGATAACGGATGCAAATGCATATGTTCAACACTTTTGGAGTATTGATGCTATCGAGTTTGATATCGATAGTTCAGGTCATTTAAGGATGAAGTTTTTATCATGAGGACTGGCATAAATACATTTAGTAAATTTAAAGACAGGACGCAATAAATGGCTACGATTATAGACCTCGGAAAACTTAGATTTCACTTTGCAGGCACCTATGATGCCGCAACAGAATATGAAATGAATGATATCGTCAAGTACGGCGGTAATGTTTATGTATATGCCAATGTGGTTAAGAGTACAGGAAACATTCCTACTAATAACGCATATTGGACATTAATGATCGAAGGCTTCAAGTTTAGATCTGAATATGACGCGGCAACGCAATATCGTGTAGGCGATGGTGTTACACACGGTGGTAAAGTATATATTTGTGTATTAGATACACAAGGAAACACTCCTCCGAATCCAACATACTGGAGTCAATTTGCAGACGGTATTCAATGGGAAGGTGACTTCAACATTGCAACTGCATATCAAAAGAATGACCTTGTAAAATACGGGTCTCAGGTCTATATTGCAAAACAAGATACAACAGGTAATGCGCCAACAGATACAAACAACTGGGACAAATTTGTTGAAGGTATTAGTGCTGAAGGTGTATACAACTCAGCCTCTACATATCAACCAGGAGATTTAGTAGCATACGGTGCAAACATTTACAGATGTACACAAACATCATTAGGTAATTTACCAACAAACCTTGCATACTTTGAAATTTTTAGCACAGGTAATGATTATCAAGGCGAATGGAATACTAGTTCTAACTACAGAGTTGGTCAAACAGTACGCTATGGCGGAAATGTTTATAGAGCAAAAGTTGACAATGTAAATACACAACCTGACACTAACACAACAGAATGGGAAGTGTTCAGTACTGGTGTAAGAACCAGAGGCGATTGGGCTACAGCAACCGACTATGCAATTAATGATATTGTTGCATATGGAGGTAACACATATGTTGTTTTAGAAGGACACACTTCAGGTGTATTTGCAACAGATTTAGCCGCAAATAAATGGCAAAAATTTAATAGCGGTGTACGCTATATGGGCATATGGACAATTGGCGTCGACTATAAAAAAGACGATATTGTTAAAAACAGTGTGAGTACATATATTGCAAAAATAGATCATACAGCCGGCGCAGACTTCTTTATTGATTTGAACACAAATAATTATTGGGATGAATTTGTTGCAGGTGCTAGTTATGTGCTTCCAAATACAGCAGGTAATGCTGGTAAGTATCTACAAACACCAGATGGTTCAACATACAGTTGGCAGTTTAGTGGTGAAAATGACAAAATTTTCTATGTAAGTGAAGACTCAACTAGTAGTGCTGATGATGTAAATCACGGTGCGGCTATTGACTATGCGTTTGCTAGTGTTAGATATGCATGTGATTATATTAATGCAGACGTAGCAAACAGAACACCAGCTACAATTTTTATCAAAGACGGAACTTATAGTGAAGTGCTTCCGATACATATTCCACCAAATGTTACTATTGTTGGTGATGGACAGCGTAACTGTATCATTCAGCCAGCGGCTGGTAATGGAGACAACGGTGTACCTAACGCAGAAGAAACTATGTTTTATGTGAACACAGGTACAATGATTGAGGGTGTAATTTTAAAAGGCTTAACAGGATTTAGTCTTGGCACTCCTGGAGATCCACTAACTAGTACAGTAAAAGGTTGCTATTTTAGATTAGAACCAGGTTCTACAATACTTAAATCACCTTACATCAAAGAATCAAGTGCGTTCTCAACTGGAGGCGTAGGTGCTATTGTTGATGGATCGGTTGTTGCCTCAGGCACAGCGGGTAGTATGGTGTTTCACACATTTACACAAGTGCATGATGGCGGTATTGGCTTTTGGGTAAGCAACAACGGATTGAGCGAGATTGTTTCTTGCTTTACTTACTACTGTGATTACGGATACGCAACAACAGGCGGCGGTAAGATTCGTGCATTGAACGGAAACAACAGTTATGGTATGTATGGTGCGTTGAGTGCTGGATATGATACAAACGAAGTAGCCGCAGATGGATATATCTATGGTGATACACTAACTTATACTAGAGCATCACTTAATACTACTGACGGGTTTACTGTGGGAGATAAAGTTACTCATGGTACAACAACTACAAACAAACCAGCAACAGCGGTAAGCATTGAACCAAACATGACCATTACTACTGCAAAAGATGCAACGGTGTCAGCAGTAACACAAGCTAACCCAGCAAGTGTAACAGCTACAGCTCATGGATTTGCAACAGGGCAGTCAATTAGTTTTGCAGGCGTAGTTGGAATGACAGAACTTAATGGTAACAGTTATACAATTACAGTAGTAGATGCAGACACATTTACACTAGATGGAACAGACAGTAGTGGATTTACAGCATACACCAGTGACGGTACAGCAACACTAGGCGGAGCACACGGCTTTGCAGACGGTGATATGATGGCATTTAAAGACGTACTGCCAAATGATTGGGCAAAGACATTAGGTAGTCATGGCACAGCTAGCATGTACAATAGAACTTGGTATGTTGATGTTGTTGATTCAACAAGTTTTAAAGTTTGTACAAACCCAGACTTAACAAATTATTTTGATAGTAGTGCAATTAATGGGTGGAGTACAGTAACAGAAGTAATTGCTGATGCTACTAGAAGTAATCCAGTTATCTTAACAATAACAGGACACGGATATAGTAACGGACAGGAAGTAAAAAATATTACTGGCGTAGTTGGTATGACAGAACTTAACAACAATACATACTATGCAAATAATGTAACAGCGAACACAATTGAATTGTTCAGTGATGCTGGCGTAACAACTTCATTAGATGGTACTGGATTTGGTGCTTATGTAAGTGGCGGTACAGCAAGTAGACTTATTACAGGTACATTATTTACAAGTGGAACAATGATACATTACGGTGCAACTACATCGGAAATTGCAAATATTCAAACAAACATTCAGCCAGCGGCTAATCACAGATTAGTTGTAAACAATACAAGAAAAGGTTATACAGGTAAAACAGTTAAAGTATCAGTAGTTGATGCAGGACACGGACTTGGAAATCAATATGTGTTTGATGGGGAACTACTTGGTTCACATAAAATGGATACACTACATAGACTGTATATCTTTGAACAGAACGATGACAGTAATGATGGACACCCACTGTACTTTAGTGAAACACAAGACGGCATTCATAATGGTGGAACAGAATTTAATCCAGTTAAAGATGCTATAACAGGACTAACAGGAAGTGCAGTTGAATACTACTTAGATGGTGCCAAAGTAGCTGATTTAGCCGCATACGCCTCTGGATTTAATGCCGCAACCAACAGAGAAGTTTGGATTGTAGGAGCGGCTCCAACAAGTAACAAACTTTACAGTGTATGTTATAGTCATCCAGGAATGGGTGGTGGTACTAGTTATACAGCTACAAGTGCTACATACGAACCAACAACTGGTATTATGACAATGGATATCGGAACGCACGGATTGAATGTTGGTGCTAACCTTGAAATATCACAAGACAGTATGATTTGGACTTGTGCTCAGGACAGTCACGGAACAAATCACACATATCCAAGAGCAACAGACCCTGCTAAGAATAGTGTGTTTGTAAAAGTTATTCAAGCAACCAGCACCACAGTTACAGTAAATGTTGGAATAAGCAGTAATGTTTCAGATCATATATTTGTAAGTGCAACAGCAGGTGCAATTCACACAGCATACAGTGATAAACCAACTATTGTGTATACTACAACTACACAACACAGTGTAGCTGACTCCCATTGGGAAAGATTCTCTGGTATGTACAGGACAGAACTAGTAGCCAATGGAACAAGAATTACTGCTGACGATGGACAGTATGCAGATTTAGCAATAGACGGATCAAAAGGTCAGCATGGATTTAGCCTTGTACTAGCAGGACTTAGTGAAATACCAAGACCAGGTGCAAGTATTGAATTTGTGTCAGGTCCTACATACTCACCGGCAGACAACACAGATATAACTGCAACACAAAATGTTGGCTTAGATACAGTAAGTTACATTGTATCAAACGTTAGTGGATATCAAGCTAGCACTGATCCTACAGTACTAGGTACATGTACAATTACTATTGCTACAGAAAAGCCAGTTACTAGTGATACATATTACGGACAAAGATTTAAGTTAAGATATAAGTATAGTCAGACACGATTAACAGGACATGACTTCCTAAGCATTGGTACAGGTGGTAGAGCAACAACCAACTATCCAGGAGAACCTACCCAACCAGCGGCTCAAGGACAAGAAGTTACAGAGACATATCCAGGTCGTGTTTATTATGTAAGTACAGACCAAGACGGTAACTTTAGAGTTGGTAACTACTTTAGAGTTGACCAATCAACTGGTAGAGCTACATTGGATGCTAGTGCGTTTGACCTAAGTGGTTTGACAAGTTTGAGATTGGGTAGCATCGGTGCTCAGTTAGGTGAAAGTATTAATGAATTTAGTGCAGATGGTTCACTTAGTGGTAACAGTAATACAGCGGTTCCAACAGAGCAAGCTGTTAAAACATACGTTGATTCACAAACACAAGTTGCAATCGCGGCGGCTAACAATGCTAAATTGTCTGCACCGTTTGATATAGCTGATACAACTAGAAATACTGCTGGTCAACTTGTTGGTACCACTAACGAAACAGTTCAATATAGTAATATTACATACGATTCAAGTAGTAATATTACAGGTTATGAGGAACTATCAACAACTGGTGTAACCAAAACTGTAGCGGCTACTTACTCATCTGATGGCAAAGTATCCACTGTAACGGTGACATAAATACAATAGGAAGAATAGGAAATTATAAATGGCAGATATACTAGTACATAATGCAATAAAAGACATAGAAGCGGCTATTAATCAAGGCTCGTCTAAAATTAATTATGGTCCTATGTTGGGAAAAACTTTAAAATTGTATATTAAAGATATTATTGATGCTAATGCAACTGGTCCATATGGTACGCCAGGCGGCGGAGCTGGTAATGCAACACAGCCCATTTGTGATTTGTCAAATTATTTGAAAATCTCATATTGTTTGTGTGCTTATGCTGGATCTGGTACTAGTTGTACTGATACTTTTTACAACTGTCCTGTAGGTTGTCCAAGTGGATGTTATAGTGTTTGGAGAGATAAAACAGTGCTTCCAGGAAATCCAGGCGGTTCGGCTGTTGGTAAATCAGACGTAAGAACATTTATACTTAATGTAGAATCAAGTAATAACGGTTTAAAAGTACTAGAGGCAATTTATACTGCTTCAACTACTGAAGTTGAAAACGACATGTATCTTGCGTATTTGGGCTTAAAAGCAGACTACGAAGCCGCGGCAGATGACGATGTGTTATTTGCTTGGTATGGCATCGGCGGCAGTTATCCACAAGGATCTAGAATTAGTAATACAGATTACATTAAAGTATGTGGCGGTAGTTGGATGAACGGAGAAGGTGCAAACTGTACATGGCAAGTACCAGCAGGAGCCACTTGTGCTAGATTCCAGTTATGGGGTGCAGGACAAGGATCAAATCCAGGATGTTGTTGTGGCGGTTCGCCAGGCGGCTCAAACGGTGCATACACTGAGATGACAATTAAAGTTACACCAGGTGATTCATACACAATTTGTGCAGGATGTGCCCAAAACGGTTGTTGTTGTAGTGCATATACTCCAGCATATGGTTGTATGAGTTATGTTACTGGAAACGGAATCTGCTGTTTGAAAGCAGACGGAGAATTTTGTTACAACACAAACTGTGAAAGTTTTAGATGTGTTAAAGTTTGTACTGGATCAGCAGGCGGTGGATGTTGGTATTGGGGAAGCCAATACTGTACTAACTCAGGACACTGCTGGTGTTCGCAAGGTGAATATTGTGCAGTAGGTTGTAGCACCTGTGGTGTTGTACCAGTATATGCTAACTGTTGGACAAGTGGAGGTGGACAGTTCTGTAACTGTGCTACTACAGCATGTGACATTGCAGGAATGACTGGCGAAACTATGGGAATGAGAGGATTAATTGGCGGTGGTTGCTTTGATACTAACCACTACGGTTATCACATTAGACCACCAATCGTTCATGCAGACACTGGATTAATGTTTTCGGATACATGTGGTTGTTATTGTCAACAAATGCAAGGTGGACAATGTTGTGGTGGTGTATATGCAATCAACTGGAGTGCCCACCCAGGTCATGGCGGGTTTGCCACACACGTTATGGGCGGATCAAATCAGTTTTATGGTATGCCTGGCAAAGGCGGAATGGTACAGGTATCATGGGTAACAACGTAAATATATTAAAGGAACGGATAAACAATGGCTGACATTATAGTACAAAATGCAATTTCTAAGGTAGAAGCCGCTATTTCAGCAGGTGCCAGCGGTATTGATTACAAAGGTGTGTTTGGCATATCTTTACTTGATAAAGTTAAACAACTTATCGAAGCAAATGAAACAAGTGGATTATACAGCATAGGCGGCGGTTCAGGCGGTAGATACTTGTGTGATTTGTCTAATCATTGTTATATGTCACTATGTCAATGTAACTACTCAGGTAGTGGACAAAACTGTAGTTGTGTATATGTTACCAGCAATGTATGGACAGACGGAGTAATTTTAAGTTCTTCAGGTAGTACGCCTACAAAATCAGATGTAAGAACAAAATTTGTATCACTAGATTCACTTTTATCAGCAGTTTATGACATTGGAACAACAGACGTAGAAAACGATTTATATTTTGCATATTTGGCGGCAAGACCAACATATGTAGATGGTTCTAATACAAATATTAAGCAGTACTGGTATGGAGTAGGTATTCCACCAGGATCAGGCTCGCCACTCAGTGCGACAAATAAAATAAAAGTTTGTGGAACAAACTGGCAATATGGCGAAGGCGGAACATGTACATGGACTGTACCAGTTGGTGCATCAATGGCTAAATTCCAAGCATGGGGTGCAGGCGGCGGTTCCAATCCAGCATGTTGCTGTGGAGGCGCTGTTTTTGGCGGAACTGGAGCATATGCAGAGATGGTAATTAATGTTACACCAGGTGACACATACACAGTATGTGCTGGTTGTAGTTGTCAAAGATATTGTTGTAGTAACACAGATCCAGGATATGGATGTATGAGTGGTGTAACAGGAAATGGTATTTGCTGTTTCAAAGCAGACGGATCACACTGTTATCAAGTTAGTTGTATTGCGTTAGACTGGTTGAGAGTAGCTAGTGGTGCACCAGGTATGCCAGGTGGTAACTGTAGAAGATTCCAAAATCCATACTGTACAACTTCAGGACCATGCTTTTGTAGTTATGGTGAATATTGTTTTGATAACAGTTGTAGTACTTGTGGTGTTGTTCCTATATTGATAGAATGTTGTAACTATCAAACTTATTGTAGCTGTGCAACAACAGCCGCAGTAGTTTCAGATGGGACATGTAACGGCGGGTATAGAAGTTTAATAGGCGGTGGTTGCTTTGACACAAACAACTACGGATGGCATACTAGACCACCAATACTTGATTCAGATACTGGCTTAGTATTTGGTTGTACTCAAGGTTGTTCATGTGCATATTTTGACAGTGGTACATGCTGTGGAGGCTGTAATGGTAGAAACTGGACTTATCATCCTGGGCATGGCGGTTCATACACACATGTTATGGGCGGTACAACTTATCACAAAGGTGATACAGGACGAGGCGGATTGGTACAAATATCATGGAGCTAAATATGTTTAATAAAGAAATGAAGGAAAATTAAATGGCAGATGTAGAAATTAAATACACATTCAAAATACCAGATGAGCCGTATATCAATGATTTTTCTGGTGGAAAAACCAAAGAATTCACCTATATCGGCCCAGATGTACTTACAGTGACTTGTCCAAACGATAATAATGGATTTACGTCACCGTATACACAAAGTTTAACGGGACCTGTTTATGATGGTGAAATATCAGTAGACATTGATGTAACAGCAAATCCAGAGCTTTTACCTATAGCAGATTTGTTATGGGGGGCACAGCCTGACGCTGAAGCAACATTCGACGAAGAAACACTCGAAGATGGTACAAAGTATCTAGAACAAAACAATAGAACAATACATGATTATTATTGGAAACCAAGAGGCGAGTTAAATGATGACGGATCTTTTAAAGGTTGGATTTTAGACGATGATAATGTAGCTATCTTAAGTATGTTCGAAAGAGATGCATTATCTCCAAAGCAAAGAACTTACCTAGGAAAAGCTGATATGTTCATCGAAATCTTAGATCAATTTGATTTGCCTGATGACGAAGCGGCACTACTTACTGCTTATAAAACAGCGGTAGAAACGTATCGTAGCAAAACAGCATTGCCTTGGAAATATCCAAATTCTAATCCAGTAGATGCTGAAGCACCTAAGATGCCAATGCAGTTAGTGAGCAGAAGAAATGAAATCAAAGCCGCAGGCTTAGATGACTTGAAAAAAGAAGATGATGCTGACACTAATGCAACTCCTGGTGTTGGTCACGGCGAAGCAAACTAAAAATTGAATTTACTGTTGACATAGTTGTTAATTACTGCTATTGTAGTAGTAATGCAATTATGTATTCATAAAAATTGGAGCAAATTTTGTTAAAGAAAAAAGCCTTTTTTATTAATGGAGGTGCAGGTAGAGTCTTATGTGCTATACCAGCTCTCGAATACTATAAACAAAACACAGATGAATCTGTAGTTATAGTAGCTGAAGGATGGCACGAACTATTTTTTGCAAGTGCAATTCTCAGAGAAAACGTATACCCTGTGGGACATAAAAATTTGTTCCGTGATTTATTAAAAGATAGAGAGATCGTAAGTCCTGAGCCTTATAGACTCAACGCTTACTTTAATCAACAGTGTAACATGATACAAGCATTTGATATGCTTATCAACGGAACTACTGATGAGATTCCTGAAACTAAATCTATGGAATTAAGTATTAGTAGAAACGACCAAGCATTCGGATATAATACGGTTGCAGAAATTAAAAAACATTCAGGTAAACAAAAAGCAGTTGTGTTTCAACCGTTAGGTAGCGGAGCAAAACTGAATGGTGAATTTTTAATTGATGAAAGTGGTAGGAGTATTGAACTTAATGATATCATAACTATGACCAAAGAGCTTGCAAAACATTATGCAGTTATAATGATGACTAATGTAAAGATACCAGCACAAGAAGCAATGGGAGCGGCTATACCACAAGCAAATCTATTGCAATGGATGGGTATTGTAAAAGCAAGTGATTATTTCTTAGGTTGTGATAGTATGGGACAACATTATGCTCATGCATTAGGCAAACCTGCTACTGTTATTATTGGATCAACATTTCCTCAGAATATAAGT
>Ga0315315_10005681_pt1 | contig 11516 bp, 9 predicted proteins | sample M140m3416metaG_FD_203699 | JGI IMG/M metagenome (GOLD analysis project Ga0315315, IMG submission 203699) | Ammonia-oxidizing marine archaeal communities from Monterey Bay, California, United States - M1 40m 3416 | ecosystem: Environmental > Aquatic > Marine > Intertidal zone | place: USA... | reverse complement strand
CAGTCTTTACAAACAGTAAATCCCCCTGTAGTACCCAATATCCAACAGGGAAGTAAACGTACACTGAAGGTAATCGAAGGAGTAGAATTTGACATTACAGTAAATGATAAATCAAATGAAATACTCGATGAGAAAAACTCACAAAACATCGGGGAACTACTAATCAATTTCTTTGAATCATTTACCTTGAATTGGCCATGGGATGAAAAGATAATTTCTATTCGTTCTGGAGAAAATATAGCACGGAATGATAAAAAATGGAAGCATCAAAAGCCATTTCTCATAGATGCTGTGACCGATGAAAACAATGTGAGGCTTGGAAAGCATAGCCTTCCAGTTGAAGACCCATTTGATACAATGCATGACCTTAGCAGAGTACTTAGACCAGAGGGTGCGATGGATATTCGAGAAGAATTTTTACGTGCATTCAAGATTTTAAGCGAAGGTGGCGACTGGAAGAAACTGACAGAGACTAAATTCCCTGAACTTGTCAATGATACCGCTAATACTGATTTATTCGAAGAACTAAGAGAAATGCAACCTCAAGAGGTCAAAGAGAACTTAGCGGACCTACAAAATGAATTGTCAATTCTAGAATTAGAAATTGAAATTCGAAATAACGAAAGGAAAAATGCAATTGATATGTCCAAGGCATTACGTAAAAATGCCGAATTACAAAAAGAAGAAAGTAAAATTGCAAATACACTGAAACCTAGAAGAGAAAAAATTGAAAAGGTTAAGAAACAGAGAGATTCAGTAAATAATAACTATATCCCAGTGCATTGGATAGAAAATGAGATGTCTAAAGTATTCCAACGCTTAACAGAAAATGTCGACTTGATGAGAACACCCTCTCTACAAAAAGAAGAAGAATTATTTTCATGGTTCTTTGAATTGCAGAGTATGCATGAACACTCCAAGAAAACTAGAGAGTTGCACAGTGAGTTCAAAAAATTACTTCATGAGCAAAAGAAAGCACTCTTTGAATTGGATAATGTCAAAGAAAGTAGTAAAGATATCAGTGTACTGGGAGATTACGCAAACTTTGACGAACTTGCACATAAACTACTACTCGAAATGAATCCGATGCATACTGAAAAAAGGAAATTGAAGCGAGAAATCGGGCGCCTTGAAGCATGGCTAAGAATTTCTGGAAGAAAGGGTGAAAAGAGAAAAAATAGTAATAATAAAAAGCGCCCGAAGAAAAATAATTATTCTAAGAAAAGAAATAATACAAATGTTGCTGAAGTAAAGTCTAGAGCTGCTGCTGGAGGATCACTTTCGCTTTCTGACCTCGATGCTTTGCTCAATAGTGGAGGGATTTCTTCAATATCAAATGAGCAAAAAAATGATACTGCTCGTAAAAAGAAAAAAGAAAAAAAGAAAAACTTTTCTCCACATCGAGGAAATCGAGGACGCTCTAGAAAGGGAATGTGAGGTTTAGAAATGACTGACATCCAGTGGGTGTATGGCCTTGAACCTGAAGCCATGACTTTACGATGGCGCCAAAAAATCATTGAATTGTTCTTTGCAGAAACACAAGAAGTGTATGAAGATACCTCATTACTTAGGCTCTCAATTCCAGAATGGGATGGGAATTTAATGTTAATTGATAGAGACATATACCCAGATGTGGCAGCACTGAAAGGAATTTTATGGAGTAAACCATTCATGGAAGATTCTGTAAGGGTTGTAGCATTCGTCTTGGAGAAAAAATTTCAGTCACAGGGTTATGGAGGTAAAGCTTGGACGTTTATGACTAAACAATTGAAAAATCAAGGTATAAACCATGTTCAATTAGAAGTAAAATGTTCAAATACTGAAGCTCAAAATTTCTATAGAAAAAGAGGTATGGAAATTATTAGGAGAATTGACCTTTACTACAAGACAGAACATGGCTATATGATGCGGGGTAACTTATAGTATGATTTCCGTACTAATGTATCTCAAAGGTTATGCCCTTCCTTTAACAAGATTATTACATGGAGGAGTTCATAATATCTGACTTGACTAAAGTTAGTGGTATAATTAATGCTGCAATAGTCGACAAGGAAGGCTTCCTTTTGTTCGAAGCAAAGGAAAACTATGGACAATCTAAAAATATCTCAAAAATAGCAGACCTAGTCAAAACTAAGGATGAATTCTCACGGGTCACTGTGACCAGTGAAAATGCAATTTTAATAGTTCAACAATTAGATACGGGCCACCGCCTAGTAATTTGGTGTGAACATTCATGTAATTTAGGAATGATTAGAAAAAGTCTAGAAAACGCATCACAGCGACTCGATGATTACCTCAAGAATAAAAAATAATTATTCATCACCACAAAGATTTGACTAAATGTCAATATCAAGCATTAAATGGGGGATATGGGTCGCACAGTCAGCGTAAGATGGGAATCTTATGTGAACAGGTGCGTAAAACTATGTCTGGAATGAAAGGTATTCTCGAAGAAAGAAGAAAAATGGTAGATGATAAAGCAACTAAATATCGCACAACTCGTGATGAGTGGAATCAGAAAACTAAAGAGAATACTGGAGCCAGAAATGAACTCAATTCTGAAGTTCGTGAATTGATCGTTCAAGTCAAAGAACAAAGAGAAATTCGCGAACAAATGAATGAATTAGTTAGAGAAAAGAAAGGCGCTAGACAAGAAGCGAATAACAAAGTTCGTGAAGCAAAGTCAATCATCGACCAATCCAGGCCTGCTGAAGCACCTGTAGAGGGTGGCCGAGGAAGAAGAGGTCGTGACAGACCTGAAACAGTTCAATCACTTTCTCGTGAACTGAACAGGCTCGAATCTGAATTTGAGCGTGGCCAACATACTGGGAAAAATGAAACCAAAGTCATGAAGAGAATGAAAGAAATATCTTCAAAGCTAAAGAAAATGAAGAGTGCTGAAGACTCAAATGATGACCTGAAAGGAGCACGAGAAACTCTTCGTGTGGCGGTTGAACAACAAGACTCTGCACATGAAGAAGTCCAAAAAGCGGCTCAAGCGGCTCAAGAAGCACACGAATTGATGCTTCAATGGAACAAAGAAGTTGACAAGCAGAGGGAGAAAGCCGAATCCTGCCATCGTGAACTTCGTCGATCTAAGAAAGAGGCTGATAAGGCTCACCACTTGTACATTGTTTCGCTAAGATGCCTACACTCAATTCAAGACATACTTGGTGCCATGAAAGGTTCCACTGGCGGCGGAAAGAGAAAGGATGCAAGAGTCGAAGTTCAAGACTTGATGAGTAAATTGATGTCTGGAGATACACTCTCTACAGAAGAATTAATGCAACTACAAAAATTCGACTGATTTTTCAATAGTAGGAATCAAAGACTCTCGGCAAAATAGTACATTCAAGCGGAGGCATAAAGTATGATTTCAAAAGATGAAATTGCAGCGATTGTCGAAGAGTATGACCGTCTAAAACTAAGAATAGGGATGACAGCATCTCACTCTGCGCTAGATATTTGTGATGGGGCTATCGAAGAAGGATTTCCCACCGTGGCTTACTGTAAAGAAGGAAGACATAAGACATATGCTAACTACTTCAAGACACAAAGGTCGAGTTCCGGAAGAGTAACAAGAGGGATGGTCGATAAAGCTATTATTCTTGATTCATTTAATGATGTAATGAATTCAGACTTACAAGCAGAAATGAGAAAGAGAAATGTAGTATATATTCCAAATCGTTCATTCACTTCTTATTCAACTATCGATGATGTTGAAAATAAATTCCATGTCCCACTATTTGGTTCAAGAAACATGCTAAGAATGGAAGAGAGAACCGAAGAGCAAGATTATTACTGGATTCTAGATAAAGCAGGATTACCTTATCCAGAAGCGATTAAAGATCCACAAGACATAGACTGTTTGGTCATAGTCAAACTTCATCATGCTCAAAAGAAGTTAGAGCGTGGATTTTTCACCTGTGCATCATATGATGAATACATGGAGAAGTCAGAGTCACTATTGGCTGAAGGCGTAATTGACAAAGAATCTCTTGAAGGAGCACGAATTGAAAGATATGTTATCGGCCCTGTATTCAATCTAAACTTTTTCTATAGTCCTCTGGCTGAAGAAGGAGAGAAACTAGAATTACTCGGCGTTGACTGGAGATTTGAATCATCCCTTGACGGTCATGTTAGGTTACCTGCACCACAACAAATGACAATGCCTCTACATCAACAAATTCCTGAAATGACGGTTGTTGGCCACAACACAGCCACAATTAGAGAATCTCTATTGGAAAAGGCATTCGAGTTAGGTGAGAAATTCATCCAAGCCAGCAAAGAGCATTATGATCCTGGAATAATAGGTCCGTTCTGTCTTCAAACGTGTATAGACAAGGATATGAATTACTACATCTATGATGTTGCTCCGCGCTTAGGTGGGGGTACAAATGTACACGTAAGTGTTGGACACCCGTACGGAAATGCAACATGGAGAATGCCAATGTCTAGTGGTAGAAGAATTGCTATGGAATTAAGACTCGCCGCAGAGCAAGACAGACTTCTAGAAGTTCTAACATGAGGATTTTTCGCTGTTAGTAATATTAATCAGACCGGTGTTTTGAATCCCATTGCTCGAACAACACACCATCCAGCACGCGCTTCCCATATGGCAAATGAGCCGCCTGCAACACTCGCTAGAGCGCCCCACCAAGCAATTGAGGGTACTATTCCTGCAGCTGTCACCAATGCCAGTAGTACTCCTACGCCGACTCCCAAGATTCCTGTTCTAAGTCTTGCTGCTTTTCCTGCTGCATCAATATTGCACTCTAGCGCCATGGTGATACATCAAGTCTGTAGTATATGAACAGATGTTTTATTTCGAGTATATGAAAAATATTACTTAAATCCGAAATAGGACTAAAACCAAACAAATTGTAGGGGAATAGTTTATTTCCTGATATTAAATACTCGAAATATGCAAGAGATTCATGATGCAATAATAGATGACAAACCTTTGAAATCATCAATCTTTAGGTTCAAAAATAATCGAAGAGTGCAAATTATTTCTATTCTACTCGCTGTATTATTATTATCCATACCCGTTTATTCTATGTATTCAAAATATCAGACTCCTGATGATGAATACCAAAGAGATCTACAATACCTAATAGACAGTGATTATGGTAGTATAACTTGGAGTTCTCAAAGTAATCTTGAACTGAATGATCAACAAGTATTCTCACTAGCATGGACCAATGAAGACTTCCCTGAAGAGGTCAAAGAAAAGAATATTATATCTATATATGGCTTTATCCAGATTCTAGATTTTAATGAAGATAATGAAGAAACCTCTGGAGCTGGTTGTACTATTGATTCTGGAGAAGACGCACTGGATTCTGCCACACTTGGAGCTAGTATTCCAAATAGAGAAGCAGAAATTCAAGAGACTCAAACCTCAACTAATTTTTACTTTGAATTTATGGAATATCCTGTTTTCACAACATATCCATTCATTACTGGTTATACAGTTAAAGAAATTGAAGATATGTTCGAAACCGATAAAGACGAATTAGTAGGAGAATATAATTTCGAAATTACAGGGATGGTTGAAGCAGGAGAATCAACATTTCAATGTGATAGAGAAGACCCCAGTGTTACAATCTATTATTCAATCGAATTCGAATGGCTAGAAGTAAGTGTAATCGAATGGAATGGAGATTCAATTTGGTTCTAAATCCCGGATTTATTGAATTGTGGATAATATTGTTGTGTATATGCAACTGCATGCTCATGAGGATACCCCTGGGCAACTAGTTTCTGATAATACTCCAATCCAGGGTCTGGTTGAGCAACTGGCGCCACTGTTTGTTGAACAGGAGGGCCATTTTGTGCAACAGGTTGTTGGTAGTGAGACTGTTGCGGATATTGTTGATAGTTTTGAGTTTGCATTTGATTCATCATAGGTGCTTGTGAAGCATACATCTTATCCTCATCATTTCTGTTTCTTCGAGCGATTAGTAATCCTCCAGCGACTATTGCTAACAGTACAAACACACCTCCGCCGATAAATACCGCAGTAGATGATGATGCAGTATCTGATTCAGGTGGCTCTCCCCATTTAGTCGGATCATCTGGGTATCCATCTGCTCCAGCAGAATAACTCCAGTCAGGGTCGGTATTAGAATAGCCATCTCCATCGCTGTCATAACAGCCAACTCTATCATTTGTTGAGTTACCATTAACATTGAAGCAAGCATCTGCCCCCTGAGCGATTGTCCAAGTTTCAGTAGGATTAGAATAACCATCTTCATCAAAATCAGGACAACCAAATCTATCAATTGTTGAAGTTCCTTTTACACTTGGACATGCATCAGGTTGGAAACCTTCTTGATTATTCCCGTAGCCATCCACATCGGAATCTTGCCATTGTGTTGGTTCAGAAATAAATGCATCTGCTCCATCATTTAATGACCAAGAGGATTGAACTGGATCTGAATATCCGTCGCCATCTGTGTCTAAACAACCAAATCTATCGACAGTTGAATTTCCTGACGTTGAAATACAAGCATCTGGCTGATTACCAAGTTGATTATCACCAAATCCATCTCCATCTGTGTCTTCCCATTGTGATGAATCAAATACGAAATCATCTAGAACATCATACCATCCATCTCCATCATAGTCTGGACACCCAATCACACCATCTTGAGTTGAATTTCCTGGTTGAAGAGGGCATGCATCTTGGAATAATCCCGAAATCCCGTTAACAAAAACACCAGGCCAATTATCAGGACGGTCTGTCCAAGAACTATTGCCCCAGTTATCTCCAAATCCATCTCCATCAAAATCAGACCATTGGGAATCATCGTTCTTGAAGGCGTCAGCACCATCCCCCGAATCCCATGTATTATCTGAATCTGAATAACCATCGCCGTCTGAATCAGGGCAACCATTCCTATCTGCATATGAGTCTCCGTATTCATTGACGCAAGCATCAGCACCAACTCCTTCTGGGCGATCACCATATCCATCATTATCTGAATCAGTCCATTGAGATGGTTCAAATTCAAAATCGTCATCGACATTTGCCCAGCCATCGCCATCAGAATCTAAACATCCAATCTTGCCATTTTGTGAAGAATTCCCATATTCCAATGGACAATCATCTTTAGTATCTGCCCAACCATCTAAATCTGAATCTATACAGCCAACTCGCCCTAATGTCGAAGTCCCATAAGTTGTCGGACAGTTATCTTCAGAGTCAGTGAAATCATCATTATCATCGTTATCATCTTCATCGCTATCACGGCATCCATCTCCATCCATATCGGTCACAGGTTCTGAAATCCATGTAGGTCTAGGCGGGTTGTATGACGTCAATGGGCATGAATCAGAGAGATCCAATATCCCATCGTTATCATCATCTAAATCTTCGGGATGGTCATCCTTACAACCATCATTATCCCAATCTGTGGAAGATGATGGATTTGCGAAATCTCTGGTACTTGTCCATCCAGTTTGACTATTTCTCGGACAGTTGTCGGGGAAGTTATCAGTTATTCCATCATTGTCGTCATCAGAGTCACAAGCATCACCTTCAGAATCAAGGTCTGTATTTTCCTGCCCAGGATTAGCGGTATTAGGACAGTTATCATCTTCATCCCCAACTCCATCTCCATCAGCATCTAGAACCGCGACCGTTTCTGTAAGCCAGATATATGGCATCAAGACTGAAGTGGTTTGAGTGGATGCACTGGAAGAACCAAAGTCAATAGTTCCGTTGTAATTACCAACAACGACCAATGCACCATTAGGCAGTAGAGAAATTCCAGAGACTGCATCATCATCATTACTACCTGCATCAAATAGTGATACGGGAGCTCCATTGGAGTCATAACTTACAACCAAGGAATCATTTAAACCTCGAGTAGTGAAACTATTTCCTCCAAAAGAGAAGGAACTTTGAGATGATAACCCCATCATCGTATATCCTGTATTGGAGTCATATGCTACTCCAGAACCAGTGTCATAACTACTACCGCCAATCGAGCTAGCCCAATTCCAAGTTCCTGAAGGAGACATACTAGCAACTAGAGCATCAGTCTGGCCTGAACTACTTAATTGAGTCCCAAAAGTCACACTACCGCTATGAGATCCAGCCATCAATAGATTGTTCTGATTATCGACTTCAAAATCAGTAATAGTTGCTTGACCACTTCCCGTTGTTGCGTAAGCTGACTGCCAATTACCTGAGTTACTAATCTTGGCAATTCCAACTGGAACTTCATTGATTCCAGCATTGGCAACGACGCTACCGAAAGTCATACTGACCTCAAAAGTTGTTGAAATCCAAATACTATTGCTACTATCTGCAACCATACTATTTACTTCTTGAATCCCTTGGCCTCTAGCAACTTCACTCCATTGGAAATTACCTGAATTAGAATATTTAGCAACAAATATCTCTATGTCGTCTCCATTTTGTGCACCTGTATCTGCTGCCACTCCAACATCTGTATTTCCTAAGAAGAATCCCCCAATAATTGGATTGGAATTGGAATCAGTCGTAATCGAAGTACCATAAACAACGTCTAATGTCGTAACAGTGACTCCGTCATAATCTCCATCACCGCTTAAAGATTCAGCCCATTGCCATTGACCTGAAGATGAAAGTTTAGCTGTCCAGCAGTCCCAATAGCCAGTAGATATCAAAGTCAAACTACCAAAAGAAATTGATTCATAAAACATACCTGTCGCAAAAATATCTCCATTAGGCGCTACAGCGACATCGGTAATTGTAGCTTCAGCATACTGTGATGTTCCAGTAATAGAAATCTTCTGAATCCATTGCCAGTTACCATTACTATCTGCTTTTGCAATCCATGGTTCCACGTATTGACCAGAAGTAATTGATGCTGACCCCATAGACATAGTTGTAGAGCCGCTAATTACTCCTGCCACCACAATTTCATTATTTGATGAAGTGTCAATAGCCCTTGCTACAACCGGGTTTGCTGCACTACCAGAGGCTGACCAATCATTGTTATTCTTTGAAGAAAAAGAAGCACGGAAAGAGTCCTTATCGATTGACTCTTCATTACCTTCTGTTTCATAATTTACATTGAAAATACCCGATAAACTACTCAAAAGTAGTATAGTTATAACCGAAGAAATCAAAATTCGACTTGAAGAAACATTAGCGCGCATGACATTGCCTCAAACAGGCCATGTAAGTCTAGAAGATGAACTCTTCCCTTTGATGTAACATCAGAATTAAACACTTCAAAGATTTGAATCAAGTGATAATAGTTCACTCTCTCCAGCATCGAGAACCGTAATTGTCGAAACTGAAAAAGGCTTACCACTTGCAATACCAAGTTCACGGTTCACCATACCTGAACGGTGCATAGTGACTTCTGGGTGTTTTGCATGAAGTTCATCTGTATAATCTACAGGACAATTAGCTGCTAAAATTACCAATTTAGCATCACCATTAGCACAAGCATCGATCGCTTGTCTTTGTCCAAATAGCAGTTTTCCAGTTGTTATTGCATTCTTTAATTGTCGGCTTAAATCCATATTTTTTCCTCCATTCTCCACATTGTTTCTCATGGTGGGATAATCATTCCTCTGGTATGTAGAATAATTCTACACTTCCTGTACCCAAAGAGATTGGTTGACCAACAATGATGTTTTCTGCAACACCAGTCAAATGGTCTCTCTCTCCAATAATTCCTGCCTTTAGCAAGTGGTTAACTGTAACTTCGAAAGCAGCACGAGCAAGAATACTGTGCTTAGTACCGGATACACCGTGACGACCAATTGCTCTAACTTCACCTTCGGAAGTCATTACATCAGCAACCAGTAACAAGTGTCTGGTATCAACTTCCAAACGAGCACCATCAAGGGTTGCTTGTAATTCATTTACAATAGCCTGTCTAGCAGCTTCGATACCTAAGTGGTCGTAAATCTCGATAATGTTGTTAGTATAGGTTCTCGAACGGTCGATGGTTTCAATTTCACTTACTCTAGACAAATTAGAACCAATAGTAGATAAGTAATACTCTCCGGTTTTATCATCAAGTTGAACGTTTGCTCTTTCGATATTTGGAATGCCTTTTAGCCTCATATCACGAATCTTTTCCTCTAGTTGTAGAAGCATTGTATAAGACGGTGGATTTTCCGCAAGGTCTGCAAGATCTTCTTCCGAGTGAACACCTGGAATCAGAGTCAACTTCGAAGGGTTCTTTGGCTTATCACCTTGAACCAGAAGTCTTGTTGCACGTTCTAGTTTATCTTTAACTTCAGCCGCACTCATATTCTTTTGCTTCAAGTTACTCTTGTTCAATTTCAAGACTAGTCTTCTTTGAGCAACATCAGTTTCAAGAGATGCGATATTGACAGTAGTGGTTACTTCTATTGCAGCAGCCAGTTTTTGAGCTTCTTCAGCAGAAGTTTTCTTTTCATGTTGTAAGCGAATAGTCATTGTAGGGGTATTAGGTACCTTCCTAGCATCGACAATTTCTATGATTCTAGGTAGACCTTGAGTTACGTTAACTGTAGCAACACCCGCATAGTGGAAAGTACGCATAGTCATCTGAGTACCAGGTTCGCCAATCGACTGTGCAGTAATAATTCCTGCTGCTTCGTATGGGTCGATACTCGCTCTGTCAAGAGCAACTATTGCTCCTTCAACAACTTTCTTTGCCTGCGGCTTAGTTAGTTTCTTGATACCTCTTGCATGAATTGCTTCGGTCAAGTCGTGATAGATTCTATCAGTAAATCTTGGAGAGCCAGAAGCCTCAACTGCAGCTACAAGACTCTTGAATACTGCATCTCCTGAAAGTTCATCATCGAGAGATAAAAGTTTAGCGTCTTTGTTGTAAGTATCGATATCTGCAGTTGATTTTACACGAGCTCTTGATCTAACTTTACGACCAAGAGTAACAGCAGTAACCGGGCCGATTGCTTCACTATTCTCTAGTTTATTCTTTTGGTTAGCACCATCGATGATTGTCTTAATAGATGCCGCGGTCTCTGAATCTGTTTCACAGATTTGACCAATCTCGCCAACTGGGAGAATTTTAACATCATCCCACTTTCTATCATCAGCTAGGATGTGAGCAAAATTCTCAGCAATTCCCAAGTCCATGAGTTTCTTCTTTGTTGCACTCTTTACTACCATCAGACATCACTTCCTGTATCTTCACTTACATCATCATCCCATGCGCCAAGATCTTCTTCAGATTCTTCACGTTCAAAGGATTCTCTTTGGACAACTGTAGCACCTTCTGTTCCAAGTGCTTCATCAACAATTACATCAATATTGAAAGGAGAACCGTGTACACCACGTGATGGGTCGATTCCGTCTTCACCATAACTGAATTGGATAATTCTGTTAGCAGTGTTTCTTACAGACAACATTTCATCATCGTAAACTTTCAAGTCATCCATAGCATTGATCAGTCTTCTTTGCATATATCCAGACTTAGCAGTACGGACCGCTGTATCGACTAGAGATTCTCTTCCAGAAACTGAAAGCATAAAGAACTCTGTTGGTTCAAGAC
>Ga0315315_10005678_pt1 | contig 11521 bp, 10 predicted proteins | sample M140m3416metaG_FD_203699 | JGI IMG/M metagenome (GOLD analysis project Ga0315315, IMG submission 203699) | Ammonia-oxidizing marine archaeal communities from Monterey Bay, California, United States - M1 40m 3416 | ecosystem: Environmental > Aquatic > Marine > Intertidal zone | place: USA... | reverse complement strand
TATTGATTTAATGGTGGGCGGTAAAGGACTCGAACCTATGACCCTCTCGGTGTAAACGAGATGCTCTACCAACTGAGCTAACCGCCCTATTAAATAAAAACGAGATATACAGTAAAAATTTTATAAAGTAAAAAAGTATTTAAATACTTATGCAATTCAGTTAAATAGCTATAATATCAGATTATTATGATTTTAAGCTGCAATTCATGTTACAAAAAATTTGTAGTTCCTGACCAGGCTATAACCGCTGCAGGTAGGATGGTTCAATGTGGATCATGCGGTAATAAATGGAAACAGTTTCCGATCAAGAATGAAGATAAAAAATCTCTAATTGGCAAGAAAACTATCAAAAAAAATATTTCAAATACAACAAAAATTTCTAAGCCAAAAAGAAAAAAAGATAAAAAAGTAAGAGAGATAAACTTATACTCACCAGAATATTTAGAAAAAAAACACGGGATTAGTTTAAATAATATTAATAACTCTAAAATAAATAAAACTATTTCAAATAAAAAAGCTGCTTTTGGATTTTATAATTCTTTTATTGTTTTAATTGTATTTGTAATTGCATTAACAAAAATTTTACACTTTTCTCAAGATGTGATTGTTTTAAATTTCCCTTTTACTGAAATTTATTTTGATATTCTCTTTGAAAATATCAAGAATATTTTTGAAATTTTTAAAAGTCTTGTAATCTATTATTAAGACAATGAGAATAATTGATTGTTTCATGTATTTTGATGAAGACATGATCTTAGACATACGTCTTAATATATTATCTAAATTTGTATCAAAATTTGTTATTTGTGAAGCTAATTTTAATCACAACGGTTCCAAAAAAAAATTACAATTTGATATAAAAAAATTTTCAAAATTTAGTGAAAAAATTATTTATTTACCTCTAGAAACTCAACCGAATAATTTAAAAAAAATAAATGAAAAAGATAGTAGTTTTCTTAAAAATACAAAAACTTTAGATAACGCCTTATTAAGAGAAAATTATCAAAGAAATTTTTTACAGAGTGGTTTGCAAGATTTTGACGATAACGATCTTATTACTATTAGCGATTTAGACGAAATTCCTAACTTTGAAAATTTTCATTACAAAAATAAAATTACTTTTTTTGAACAAAAAATGTTTTATTATAAGTTTAACCTTATTTATCCAAACTTTGTTTGGTATGGTTCAAAGATTTGTAAAAAAAAAGATTTAGTAAGCCCTCAATGGTTAAGAAATGTTAAGTCAAAAATTTATCCTTTCTGGAGATTGGATACTTATTTTTCAAAAAAAAAATATTGTAATCTCGGTTTTATTAAAAATGGTGGATGGCATTTTACTAATATCAAATCGCCAAAAGATATTCATTATAAATTCTCAAACTTTCTTCACCATCTTGAGTTTCAAGAAAGCAATATAAAAATTAAAGACATGGAAAATATGATTAATGAAAAAAAAATTTCATATGATCATTCGTCAGATAAGAAAGGAAATAAATGGGGCGCATCTATTTCTTTAAAAAAAGTAAATGAAGATTATCTGCCGGACTATTTAAATAAAAATAAATCTAAATATAAAATTTGGTTTGATTAAAGTCTTAGTGTATATAAGAATTAATTTTAATTTTAAATAAAACTATGAATATCCTTATTACCGGAGGTGCGGGTTACATTGGCAGTCATACAGCTAATGTTTTTTTAGATCATGGACACGCAGTAACAATCATTGATAGTTTAGTTAATGGGCATTTAACACTAATCCCTAAAAAAGCTAAATTTCTAAATTGTGATATAATAGATGAGAAAAAAGTTTCATCTCTATTAGAAAAAAATAAATTTGATGTAGTTGTTCATTTTGCTGGCTTCACAAGGGTAGCCGAGTCAGTGAAAGATCCTCATAAATATTATGATAATAATTTTGAAAAACCAAAATTATTTTTTAATTATTGTCTTAAATATAAATTAAAAAAGATAATTTTTTCGTCAACAGGTTCTATTTATGGAAATATAGATAAAAAAAATATACTAGAAACAGATGAAGCTTGCCCGATAAATCCTTATTCAGAATCAAAACATAAATTAGAAGAATATTTAATTAAGCTAAGTGATGAGAAAAAAATAAATGCAACTATATTAAGGTACTTTAACGTTTCGGGAGCTGATGAGAATATGAGATCAGGATTAATGAGCAATCCTGACAATCTAATAAAAGCTGTATGTGAAGTTGCTACAAAAAAAAGAGATAAATTAATAGTTAACGGAAATGACTATAATACTAAAGATGGTACTACGATAAGAGATTTTATACATGTTTCTGATTTAGCCGAAATGCATTTGATTGCAGCAAAAGATTTAGTAAATAAATCTGAAACAGAAATTTTTAACTGCGGTTATGGCGTAGGTTATTCGATTCAAGATATTATAAATACAATGAATAAAATTTTAAAAAACAAAATTAAATTTGAATATGGGCCAAGAAGAAAAGGTGATGCAGAATATTCGGTAGCTAATAATGAAAAATTTGTTAAAAGATTTAATTGGAGACCAAAACACAATAATCTTGAGTATATATTAAAGACTGCTTTAAATTGGGAAAAAAATATTTAATTAATTAAGCCATTTTAAATACTTATTTTTATTTTCATTAAGATACTTGGGAAGTCTGCTAAAATCTAAATTCTCTAAAATCTCATTATCAGAAAATTTGTCCTTTGCCCTCTGATCTAATTTATAGTTGTATACTAATTTTTTATTTTTTATCATTGACTCCAATTTTTCTGTACTAACAGGGTTTAGTTCGTAATCAACATGATGACGTATAGATTTTAATTTCTCTTTTACACCTTTCGCATCTTTTAAATATGAAAAATGCCACCCACCATTTTCTACAAATAAAATATCTCTATATTTTTTTTTTGAAAATAATATATCGGCCCTTAAGATTGAATACTTTTTACTCTTAATATCTCTTAACCACTGTGGGTTTTTCAAATCTTTTTTTTTAATCATTCTCGAGCCATACCAATTTAAAGTCTTAGTAAACAAGTTAAATTTATAGCAACAAAATAATTGGTTAAATAAGATTATCTTATTGTTAATTTCATTTAAATTAAGATTTTCAAGATTTGGTATTTCATCAACGTCAGAAATAATTACCCAATCATTATCATTAATTTGATTGAGCCCTTTTTCAATTGCGTTTCTTTGATAAATTTCTCTTGAGTTTGCATTGTCGATAGTTTTGCTTAATTTTTTTTCATCATCTTCTTTTATTTCATAAATATTATTTGGACTATCTTGAAGTAATATATATTCAATTTTATTCTTAAATTTACTAAAGTTTTCAATTTTGAAATTTTGTTTTTTTCTTTCGCCACTATGAGTAAAAAGACTTTCAACAACAATGAATTTGTCGACATATTTATCTAAGATATTAAACCTCAAATCTAATAAAATATCCTCATCATAATAAATGCATGCGTCGTAAATCTTCATTTTAATTTGAAATGTTAAATTTAATGTCTGCTAGACACGCTTGGTTTTGCTTTATTTTCTGTCAATTGTTCTACTTCAACCCATTTCACCGGTTTTAATGATTTTGTTAAAGCAGTTTTTAATACTTCATCAACGTTTTTAACTGTAATAATTTCCATACTTTCCAATATAGTTTTAGGAACTTCGATTAAATCTTTTTTGTTTTCCATTGGTATTAATACTTTTTTTATACCTGCTCTATGTGCTGCAAGTAATTTTTCTTTAAGACCTCCAATAGGAAGGACAAGTCCTCTTAATGTAATTTCTCCTGTCATAGCTACATCCTTATTTACTGGTATTTCTGTTATTGCTGAAATGATAGATGTAACCATTCCTATACCTGCGGATGGTCCGTCTTTAGGCGTGGCACCTTCTGGTACATGTATGTGAAAATCTTTTTTATCGAAAATTGGTGGAATAATTCCATAGTCAAGACTTTTAGATCTTATGTAGGATTTTGCTGCTTTAACAGACTCCTGCATTACGTCACCTAATTTTCCAGTAATTTGCATTTTTCCTTTTCCTGGCATTACAACAGATTCGATTTTTAAAATTTCACCGCCTACTTCTGTCCATGCTAAGCCGGTAACTACACCTACTCTATTTTCTTCTTCAATTTCTCCGTAATTAAATTTTTGCACACCTAATAATTCTTTAAGATCTTTGTCATTGACTGGAATATTTATTTTTTCATTATTGTCAATTTTCTTAACTAGTTTTCTCGCTATTTTTGAAATTTCTCTCTCTAAGTTTCTTACACCTGACTCTCTAGTATAATGTCTGATAATCTGCCTGTTTATTTTTTCATCTATAGTCCACTCTTCTTTTTTTAAACCATTATTTTTACTTTGATTTGGTATTAAATATTTTTGTGAAATATTAACTTTTTCATCTTCGGTGTACCCAGATAGTCTAATAACTTCCATCCTATCAAGTAATGGAGGTAAAATATTTAGTGTGTTTGCAGTTGTAACAAACATTACGTCTGATAAATCATAATCAACTTCTAAATAGTGATCATTAAACTCCTTATTTTGCTCAGGGTCTAAAGCTTCTAGCAATGCAGAGGATGGGTCTCCTCTGTAATCATTTCCTACCTTATCTATCTCGTCCAATAAAAAAAGAGGATTCTTAGTTCCTGCTTTTTTCATCATTTGAATAATTTTTCCTGGCAGAGATCCAATATAAGTTCTTCTATGACCTCTAATCTCAGCTTCATCTCTGATTCCTCCTAGTGAAATTCTTATAAATTTTCTGTTAGTTGCTTTAGCAATTGATTTTCCTAGAGAGGTTTTTCCCACACCTGGCGGGCCTACTAAACAAAGAATGGGACCTTTCATTTTTTGTATTCTTTTCTGTACAGCTAAAAATTCAATAATTCTTTCTTTTACTTTTTCAAGACCATAATGATCTTCATCAAGAATTTTTTGAGCATTGATTAAATCAGTATTTATTTTAGATTTGGTTGACCATGGAAGTTCGGTCATCCAGTCTAAATAATTTCTCACCACTGTTGCCTCTGCTGACATCGGGCTCATTGATTTCAATTTTTTTAATTCTGATAAACATTTTTCTTTAGCAAGTTTAGGCATTTTTGCATCTGAAATCGCTTTCGATAAAGATGATAACTCATCTTTTCCCTCATCTATTTCGCCTAGTTCTTTCTGAATAGCTTTTAATTGTTCGTTTAAATAATATTCTCGTTGAGTTTTTTCCATTTGATTTTTTACTCGTCCTCTGATTTTCTTTTCAACAGATAATACGCTAGTTTCTTTCTCAATTAATTGATGAATTTTTTCTAACCTTTTTTTAAGATCAAGTATCTCAAGTAACTCTTGTTTTTCGAATATTTGAATATTTAAATTTGCAGAAATATTATTAGCTATTTGAGAAGAATCTTTCAAATTCCTTAGATTATTTGAACCATCGCTTAAATCTTTCTTGCTAAGAATTTGTAATTTATCAAACTTCTTTACTAGCCCAAAAGCTAAAGGTTCTAATTCTTTTGTTACATTTTGATCATTTGCAATCTCAACTTCACAAGTTAAAAAATTGTTACCGTTATCGTTATATTTTAAAATTTTAACTCTTTTCTCACCTTCTACTAAAACTTTTACAGTGCCATCTGGGAGTTTTAGTAGTTGTAATACCTTGCTTAGACAACCATACTGATAAAGATCTTTACTTCCTGGATCGTCAACTTCAGAATTTTTTTGAGTAATTAGAACTATTGATTTATCTGTTTTCATTACTTCTTGTAAAGCTTTAATAGATTTTTCCCTGCCTACAAAAAGTGGGACTACCATTGATGGAAAAATTACAATATCTCTTAGTGGAAGTAGAGGTTTTATATAAGATGCCTTCATGCTCAATTATATGGCGATTAATACTCTAATTTCAAGAAACAAATTTGATTTAAGCGACTGATGTTGATGACTTTTTACCATATGTGACAATGGGCTCTGAAGTGCCCTTAACTGCAGCATTATCTACCGTTACTTTAAGCACATTTTCCATGTCAGGAAGTTCAAACATTGTTTTAAGCAATATATTTTCTAAGATTGATCTTAATCCTCTTGCCCCAGTTTTTTTTGAAATTGCTTTTTTAGCTATTTCTAAAATAGCGTCATCTTTAAATTCTAATTCAACTTCCTCAAATTCAAATAATCTTTGATATTGTTTTATTAGAGAATTTTTAGGTTCTTTTAAAATTTTTACCAAAGATTTTTCATCTAAATCATCTAGTGTAGCTATAATAGGCATTCTTCCAATAAATTCAGGTATAAGTCCATATTTTATTAAATCTTCAGGCTCCAACATTTTCATAATCTCTGATAAAGGTTGTTGCTTATAATCTTTAACCTTCGCACCAAATCCAATCGAACTTCCTTTACCTCTGCTGTCAATTAATTTATCTAATCCTGCGAATGCTCCTCCGCATATAAATAAAATATTAGTTGTATCAACTTGTAAAAATTCTTGTTGAGGATGTTTTCTACCACCTTGTGGAGGTACACTTGCAACTGTTCCTTCCATTATTTTTAATAGCGCTTGCTGGACACCTTCCCCAGAAACGTCTCTCGTGATTGATGGGTTTTCAGATTTTCTACTAATTTTATCAACCTCATCTATATAAACAATTCCTCTTTGTGCTTTTTCAACATTATAATCTGCGGCTTGAAGTAACTTTAAAATAATATTTTCAACATCTTCTCCTACATAACCTGCTTCAGTTAAGGTAGTAGCATCAGCCATTGTAAATGGTACATCTAAAATTCTTGCTAAAGTTTGAGCTAACAAAGTCTTACCGCATCCAGTTGGTCCTACCAAAAGAATATTAGATTTTGATAGTTCAATATCTTTATTATTTTTTGTTTCATGGTTTAACCTCTTGTAGTGATTGTGCACTGCAACCGACAAAATTTCCTTTGCAAATTTTTGACCAATCACATAATCATCTAACACATTACAAATTTCTTTAGGAGAAGGGACACCGTCTTGATGCTTAACTAAAGAGCTTTTGTTTTCTTCTTTTATGATATCCATACAAAGCTCAACGCATTCATCACAAATAAAAACCGTTGGACCCGCGATAAGCTTTCTTACTTCATGTTGGCTTTTTCCGCAGAAGGAGCAATACAAAATATTTTTATTATTTTTTTCTGACATAACGAATCAATACTACTAATATAAATCTCCACTAAATACTTAGCAAGTTGAAGTTGTAAAATAAGCTATATATTGTGTTTTATTTTCGTTTCTCCACAACAGAGTCTATTAAACCAAATTTTTTTGCTTCTTCAGCTGTCATAAAATTATCTCGCTCTAATGCGTCAGATATTTCTTCAACTGTTTTTCCTGTATGTTTTGAGTAAATTTTATTTAATCTCTCTTTCAAAGATAAAATTTCTTTTGCATGGATTTGAATATCAGTAGCTTGACCTTGAAAACCAGCTGATGGTTGATGTACCATAATTCTAGAATTTGGTAATGAGTATCTCTTCCCTTTTTCTCCAGCAGCCAAAAGAAAAGATCCCATTGAAGAAGCCTGACCGATACAGAGAGTAGACACAGGTGAGTTAATGTACTGCATTGTATCGTAAATACCTAAACCAGCTGTAACTAGCCCGCCTGGACTGTTAATATAAAAGTTAATTTCTTTATTAGGGTTTTCGGACTCTAAAAACAACAACTGTGCAGTAACAAGAGATGCAACAGCATCGTTTACTGGTCCCACTAAAAACACAATCCTCTCTTTTAAAAGTCTGGAATAAATATCATAAGCTCTTTCCCCTTTGCTTGTTTGTTCAACAACCATTGGAATAAGGCTATTCATTTTTTCTTCGAAATCGCGACTCATAATTGGTTTATACAACTATTGGTTACTTTTTACTAATTTTTTTTGTTTTGGACTTATTTTTTGGAGAAAGTGCTACCTTTGATTTCTCAAGACTGTCTTCCTTGGGTTTATTAAAATCAGCAATTATTTTCTCTGCTTCTTTTGTGTTAATTTCTTTAACAGAAAGATTTATTTTTGATTTAATTAAATCAATAATTTTTTCTTCATATATTGAACCCTTTAAACTCTGGGATGCACTTGGATTTTTTTGATAATATTCGAGAACCATTTTTTCTTGACCGGGCATACCTTTTATTTGTTTTTGTATTTCAGCTCTTACTTCATCATCTGAAACTTTAAGATTGTTTTTTTCTCCATATTCGTTCAACAATAATCCTAACTTTATTCTCGATTTAGCTAATTTTTCATTTTTAGATTTGTGTTTTTCTTTTTCCTCTGATTTCAAATTTTGAGTCATAATTGAAATTTCTTGATCAATTAAGTTTTGAGGTAAATCAACTTGATGATTTTTTTCAATTTGATCTAAAATTTCTTTTTTAGTTATTGAATTTAAAGCTTGAGAGTATTGGCTTGAGATTTGTTTCTCTATTAAAGATTTTAAATCTTTAACATCTTTTGCACCCATTAATTTGGCAAATTCGTCATCAATTTTACTAGTTTTAGGTTTTTTTACATTTAAAATTTTACATTTGAATTTAGTTTTTTTATTAGCAAGTTCTTTTTTTGGATGATTAGCTGGAAGTGTAGCATCTAAAATTTTAGTATCATTTTTTTTTACTCCAATTAACTGTTCATCAAAACCTTTTAAAAAAAGATCTTTTCCTAATTCCAGTTGGACACCTTTTCCTTCACTTCCTTCAAATTTATTATCATCAACTGTTGCTGAGTAATCAAAAGTAACTTGATCTCCATTTATTGCTTTTTCACTTTCATTTTTATCTTCAAATAATTTATTTTGGTTAGCGATTTCAATTAATTTTTCTTCAATAATTTTATTTTCAATTTTTACTTTAAAACTTAAAGCTTTAAATTTTTCAAAGTTTTTTAAAGTAACGCTTGGTAAACAATCTATCTGAAGTTCATAATTTAAATCTTTTCCTTCGCCAAACTGTTTTAAGTCAATTTTTGGTTGACCGGCAACTTTTAATTTTTTTTCATCTATAGCTTTTGTGGTAGTTTCTCTTAAAATCTTATCTACAACTTCTCCATATATGGATTTACCAAATTGACTTTTAATTACCTCTGGTGGAACTTTTCCTGGTCTGAAACCTTTTAAAGATACTTCTTTTTGCAGCTCTTGAAGTCTTTCATTCATTTTGTTCTGAATATTTTTTTTGTCAATTTTAACAGATAAAATTGTCCTAAGTCCTTTTTTTGATTTTACTTCTACTTTCATAATTTTTTGGTGGGCAAGAAGAGACTCGAACTCTTAAGCCTTGCGGCACTGGTTTCTAAGACCAGCGCGTATACCAATTCCGCCACTTGCCCGCTTATTCAATCGTTGCTTTATATAACAATTTAATTTTTTGTTAAACGATAAAGTCTTAAATAAATGATTGTATAAATTAATAATAAGACAAAAAACCAAACCCTGCTTAAGAAAGGATCGTTAAGAAAATACAACCCTGGAATTATAAGGGCAAGATAAATGAAGTTAATAAATATCGAATTAAAATAATTAGCTTTTTTTTTTCCAAAAATTGAGGAAATTCTATAATAGCTTAACATATGTAAATGTTTTTCATCTGGGTGTATTGGAGATTTTTTTTGTATTAATTTTCTAAAAAATGAAAAAAATACCTCGAAAAAAAGATAGAATAACAAAGTACAGAAAAAAAATGATGAAACGCTTGGGTTTAAATTATTAGTTATAATTGTATTTAATGCAACTAAAGATCCCATTAGATACGCTCCACTATCACCTAAAAAAATTTTGGCACTTGGAAAATTAAATAATAAAAAAGATAGTAAAATTATTATTTGAGAAATTAACAAAAATGCAAACTCTAAATTCGTGTTGTTAAGATTAATATAAGTTAAAATAATATTTATAATTATAAGGTTTATTGTGAGCAAACCGTTAAAACCATCAATGAGATTTGCACCGTTTATAATAAATAAAAAACATAAAAGCACAAAAATCGATGAAAAAAAATTAAAATTCATTAATGGTATTAAAAAAGGGATATCTAAATTAAAAATTTTAATTGGTAAAAAATATATCAAAGTTAATAATGAAACTATCATTATCAACAATCTAATCGACGGTTGAATACTTATTTTCAAATCATCAAAAAAACCAATAACAAACATAGTATAGCAGATAAAAATATAGTTGTATAAAATTTCAGAATATAAAATATAGTAAATACCAAAAAAAATACTTAGAGAAATTATAGCTGCTAACCCACCGCTTCTTGTAACGGGAAAATCATGAAATGCCTGAGGTTTTGTTAAATCTTTATCTAACAATGCACCGTTTTTTATTTTTTGAGAATATTTACTTATTACTAAAAAAATAAAAAAACTTATTAAAGCAAAAATTGATAGAAAGCTTGCTTCGATTGACTCGGTGCCCATTAATTTATTTATCCTTTATTATTTTTTTTAAATATATAAATTCCAATAAGTATTACAACTAATGATACTATCACTTTCCAAGTAATTACTTCATCCATGAGAAAATAACCAAAAAAAATTCCAAAAATAGGTATTAAATATGCTACCTGGGTTTGAAAAACTAAACCATTAACTGTTAAAATTCTAAATCTAATTAACCAAGCTAGACCTGTTGCAATTACACCTAAATATAATAAAGAAAGAGTCGAAGCAAAAGTTGGGGATGACTCCCAAGGTGTTTCAATTATCAGTGAAAAAGGAAGAAGAAAAATTACTGACCATATAGTTGTAGATGTCGTAACATTTTCATTTCTTTTGTTTTTTAATTTGAGAGTTAATAAGCCTCCTATGCAGTAAAATGTCGATCCTAAAATAGTTATAAGAGCATAAATATAATTTTCATTATTTATAATAACTTTGTCAAAAAATAATAATATAATTCCACTAAAACCAATTAGGACACCTAAAGATTTTAGATAAGAAAGTTTTTCATCATCAGTAAAAAAATGTGCAAGTATTGAGCCGCTTAAAGGTGTTGTGCTCATTAAGATTGCTGCTAGATAACTATTTATTTTTGCTGTCCCAATAGCAATTAAAACAAAAGGTATTGCAATGTTACAAAGGCCAATCAAGGCGTACCAATTCCAATTTTTACTAAAAGCTTCAATCTTGATTCCACTAATTTTACAAAGAATTAGTAGTGGTATGCTTGCAAAAATTACTCTTACCAAAGCTAGTGTGATTGGGTCGTAAGAATATGTGGCTATCTTAATATTAAAGAAAGAAGAACCCCAAATAACGGCTAATAAAATTAATAAAGATAAATCTAAGGTATTTGCTTCTCTCATTTTAGATCCAAGTTGTGGATATGTGATAAATGCATAGCTGATATATATATTTAATTATACTATAAAATGCATCCTTATATATGTTCGCAACAATTAAACATAATTCTTTAGGAGCAAAATGAGCACAAAAGACATTCTTAAGTTAATAAAAGATAAGCAGGTT
>Ga0315315_10005676_pt1 | contig 11524 bp, 16 predicted proteins | sample M140m3416metaG_FD_203699 | JGI IMG/M metagenome (GOLD analysis project Ga0315315, IMG submission 203699) | Ammonia-oxidizing marine archaeal communities from Monterey Bay, California, United States - M1 40m 3416 | ecosystem: Environmental > Aquatic > Marine > Intertidal zone | place: USA... | reverse complement strand
CGTGAGACTGCCTCCTTTCCAGTTGGGCTCACGGCACACCGCAGGTGGGAAAAGCTCAGCGCGTCGTGGATCTACACAGTGGCAGAGGCACTGCAGTGCGCATCTTGCCCTGAGACTGTCGTCCTCCGCGTGGGCTCACGGCACGCCACAGGTGCTTTGGGGGGGTGGACATGACTGCTACCGCCGTGTCGATGAACTTGGCCCCCTACCAGGTGCGAGATCCCCTCTGAGATCCAACTTGGGCATCGCGGTGCTAAATCCCTCCCAGGCCCTCTTCGACTGTCTCTTCTTCGTGCACAGGGCCCCCGTGGTGCTGTCGAGATCAGTCACCCAGCCAGAAGCAGTCGAAGTCTCCCTGGCCCGCCCCACGATTCAACAGTCACTCAAGGACGCCATGGCCATCTTCTCCAAGAGCAATACGAGCGTCCTGCCCGCCACGACCGCCTCGAGAGATGCGCTCTACAGGGTAAGCCCTTCTTCCTGTTGATACGCCGGCGCGCCGCTCATGCCATCGCATACAGGTGCGCAGTGCACTGATTCAAGAGGCGTGGGAAGCCTCGTTCGAGGCGGGGGTGGTGTCTTTGCCGGAGGAGGCCTTCACCGTCGTGCCGGTGAGCACCGTGATGCACGAGAACGAGCAGCTCAAGTTTGACCGTGGCGGCGTTCCCCTGTGCTGCAACGGCGCCAACTGTGTGGCCATGTCGTACCCGCAGCTGTGTCGTCCGCTTAACAAGTACCTCTACCCGCACGAGCAACAACACTTCAACGAGAACGGCGTCCTTCCCGATGAGATGGCGATTCCCGGGGAGTGCCTCCTCTGCATCCGAGACAGCATCCATATCGTGGTGCGTTTCCTTGTCTGCGCGTTGCCGGCGCGCTTGCTTCTAAGTATCTCGGCAGGTGCGGGTTGGGCAGGCGTCCATCATGGATTCGCAGCGCATGGTGGGCAGGCCCACAGTCATTACGCCCCCATTCCAGAATTTGGTCGGCCCGGGCGGGTATCGGCCCGACTGCTGCCTCTTGTCAAAGGACACCCCCGAACTCCTCAACGTGGATGTGGTGCGTTTCCGTATCTGTGCACTCCCGGCGCGCTTGCTTCTAAGTGGCTCGGTAGGTGGGATCGCATCTCATGCCGCTCAAGATGACGTACTCGCCCACGGAGAGCAGGTGGTTCCTGGACCAGAGCGACCTCGTGTGGAATCCGTCAAACTGAGGGCGCAGGACGGCAATGGCGCGGGCGTGCTATTCATCCTTGAATATGCCATGTCCACGTGAGTGCCGCCAACCCGTCCTGGCAGTGCTTCCGACCAGCTGACCCTCTTATGCAGGCTGTCCTGCGCCGACCCTGACGGCGCCTCACTCCAACTCTACTCTCCCCTCTTTCGCTGGCGAGCAAAGGAGGAAGAACCCTACCACGCCAGCATCTTCCGTCGCATGACAGAGATTCTACTGCGGACCCAGCACAATCCGCACACTGCATATCTCGGGCAAATCTGGTGCTGCGCCCACGCCGGTGCCTACATCGTCGCAGAGGCAGAGGATGCGGGCGTGGACCGGGTAGGCCCGCCCACCATGCGCTGCGAGTCCATGATGGACGCCTGCCCGCCCCTGTTCCCTCGCACAGACTCACGTTCTCTGCAGGTGTACGCAGCCGACAAGGCGCCCGAGATGGCCAATCCGGCCGATCTGCCATGCAGCGACACTGCCTACATCTTTGAGCGCGACTTGCTCGACATCTTCAACCCGTCGGTCGCAGCAGTCACTGTGGCGGGAAGGCTCATCGGCAAGGGCCTCAAACCAAACGCCTCTGTGCGGTACGTCAAGAGCCAGATCATCCGGCACCTGCAGACGGCCAAGGAGCCAGACTTTGTATCGTTCGTGATCAGAGCGGGCATTCTTGGCATGTACCCCGGCGAAGACGAGCAATGCGTCCGCGCAAAGGCCGATGTGTACATCAACATTGTCAAGGACGGCCCCGCTGCAGTGGTCAGCGCAATCGATCCACTGAGCTCGCGTGAAATCTTTGGCCTCTTGTGCGAGTTCCTCTACCACTGCGGCAACAAGCACCCGGTTCTCAAGAGGCTCTCGGCAGTGCCCCAGGCACAGGACGCCGCACACTTCTGCAACAACCTCGTCAGACCAAAGATTCACGACATGCAGATCGTTCGCACACGCAAACGCGTCGCGCCGCCACCCGCACTGACAGTGCTTCCGACCCTGCCTTCGCTGTGGGCCGACGCAGAACTCAATCGCAAAGTCTCTACCACCACAATCCAAGCCCTCGGTAAGCATCCGCTCCCCTTTCAGATGGCCTCGGCAGACGCTCACCCTCTCGGCACAGGCGGCTTTGACATTGTCGCGCCACTCTACGGCAGACTGATGCGCGAGGCCGTGCAGCTGCCAAGGGGAATGCGCTTCGCGAGAGAGCCCATGCCGACAGCCACCGAAGAGGCAGCCATGGTCAAACTCGAGATGCACGCATCACGCGAGGCGCACTCACTCTCCATCGTCCCACTCTGCGCCCAAGCAAGGATGGAGGCGTGCAGATTCAACCCCGACCCCGTATGGATCGCCATCTGCTCGAATTGTCGTGCGGTGAGAGCCCGGAGACGTGGCCATCGCTGGCGTCTCCGCTGCCCACTGACCAATCCCGAGTAGGTCCGAGCCCGATGCCAAGGATCGTCCTCCAAGAAGCAGGTGGGCGTAGAATTCGACCTGCGAACAGGAATGCCCCGCTGCGCCTCGTGCAAACTCAACACGGTGAGAATCCACGCCACCTTCAGATGGCCTCGGCAGACGCTCACCCTCTCGGCACAGGTGCAGCACATCGACTGCAGAGGCGTGCTCGTCCTCAGCTACGCCCGCCCCATCGACCGATGCAGAACTGCACAGAGCGTGTGCACCTTCTGCGGCGTGTTCCACAAGATGCAGGTGCGCTCTTCCCATTCCAGTCTCTCATGGTGCACACGCTCACTCCCCCGCCAGAGCAAGGATATTATCTACCCCTGCTGCGAGCACTGCCGCAAGCAACGCAACCCAGTGGCCAAGAAGCCCCGCTGTCACCTCTGCAAAGAGCGATCTTCGTACGCAAAGTATTTGCCTCTGCTCATACAGCATCACCATCGCGGAAGAGCAGTCATCAACACCGTGTGCACCTCCTGCGTCGACGGAATTGACACATCGAAAACATGGCACGCCGCAGACTTGGAGAGAATCATGAGTGCACGCCGGAAGAAGTGAGTGCACGCCGGAAGAAGAGAATGCCTTCGCGGGACCCCACAGAGTCTCACACATGCCGCAGGCCCAACAGTTCATCGAGCAAGAGTGGTCCCGCGAAGGCGTGAGCGTCGCCGGGCTGGGGCAGGTAAGACACCATACTAGGACCCCCCACTTGAATCGCGCTCACATTCCCCCCCGAAGGAACACCTGCAGCTCCAGTTGCCGGGCATCTTCACCGATGTCGGTGCCTTTTTCAAGGATCTCATCGATATGGGTTGCATCGTCGACTCGGAAATCACCGACGAAGGCCTTGTCGTGAACGCATACACCAGGGGAACAACAAAACCAAAGCGAGCACCAAGATCGTGTGGGCGCTGTACAATCTTACTGCTCCTCTTGCTCAGCGTGGCACTGATGGCGCTAGCATACACCTCGGTCAAGCTCATCTCCCTCACAAACAGTAGTAGTCTGCCCTTCAACATTACATTCTAGTTTTCTCACACGATTTCCACCCCGCCAACCGCCTTGTGCCCTTCCTCCCAAGACGAGAATTCCCGCCATCCAAGTCGTCAACCTTTTCCCTCCCCCCAAAAAGTTCAACGGTATTTTTTGGCGCCACATTCCAACGATGATGGCGGAGGAAAGGTTCTTTGGGGGGCTGAAGGTCGCTCCACTGCTGGTGAGCGAGGCGGACGTGCGCTTGTGCAGGGGCGCAGTGGTCAGGGCTGGCCCCGCCCCCTCGGTGCTCGTGCCCGCCGGAACTCCAGGCTCGTTCCTCGTCGTGCACACCGCCAAGCGGCGGGAGGGGAACGCCGTACACATTGTCCGCACGGCGGCGTGGCTGTTGGAGGAGCACTCGTGGGTCCAGAAACACCTGCCCGCCGCCTTCTTCTCCGGGAGCTTCCCCGAGTACGACCTGACGCTCGTCGCCGATCGCCAACGGCTACTCGCCACAACCAAGCGTCTGAGCGCGAGCGCACCGCGCTTCAGCGATGCAGTGCCGGTGCCAGACTTTCTCACCACCCCAGTGGGCATCATGACAGTCATCCGCAAGCTGCCGGACCGGGACGCCCTTCTCAAATTCCTCAACTTGCACGTACGTTCCCGCCCCTCCCCAATCAGCAGTGGCCCATAGTGCTCACCGCCAACAGTCGAAGCGATCAGTGTGGCCAAGCCCCGCGAACGTACTTGAATGGATCAACCAGCGCACGTGCGTGCTCGTTCCTCGCCCCCATCGTACTCCGGCCTCTGTCAACAAAGCCAATGCCCACAGCATTCCATGATTCTCGAGCCCGCTGCTCACCCACCCCCAGTGATTCCTTCACCCTCAAGCCCATCGATTCAAAGGTCAAGGTGCTGCGCTCCAAGGATGGCACTACCGCCCTCTACCCAGTCTGGGCACTGTCGGCAAAGGTCAAGCGCGACATCGAACACTGCGTCGAGCCCTTGCCCCTGCACAAACCAGTGTACAACGACTTTTTCCCGTACAACGCCGACCCGACTTTGCCCCCAGAGATGACGAATAAGGAGGCGTTCGATCTGTACGTCGCGCGGTGGGAGGAGCGGATGGCGCGGTACACGAGCAGGGCCGACGTCGAAGCCTACTTCTCTTCGCTCGGGCCCGCAAGCCTTGCGTCTACGCGGAGTGCCTTTCGGGAAATTCATGCACTCGGCGGCAGAGGCGTCACCACCGTGCTCGAGGTTAACTACCTCAAGATGACATCCATGACCGATCACGGGCAGTCCAAACTCAACCTCTCGCTCTTGCGCAAGCTCGTGGCCAACTTTCTCCTCGCCAAGGCTGCAGAGGATCAAGCCCCATGGTGAACAAGCCCTCGCAGGTCATGTGCTGGCGCCAATCACTCACACTGACACAGGTGGCAGAACTTGCTCGATGGCATGCCACAGCACCACCGTCGAATCGAACAGTGGGCAGCCACACTCGAGGAAACGCTCGACGAGGAGGACGAACGACGCCGCCGCGATGCAAACTTTGATCCCAAGAACCTCCCGCCCTGCATCGTCAATGCACTCCTGGATCTCACCCACAACAAAAGGTGCGTCCACCCCTCTGCCCACCCAAAGCCCAAACACACTTATCGCAGTGCAGGGTCGTCATCGCCACCATCTACAAGAGCGTCGAAAAGCAGAACAAGCCCCTGGCGGTGCACCCCCTCCCTCTGCTTGCCCTTCGTACCGCTGGCAACCATCGCACTAAACTCGACCACAGGAGGTCTTTGGCCAATGGATGCTCAACGAGGTGGCCAGCGGCAAGAACGGCAAACAGCGGCGCCAAGAGCTGTCGACCGCACTCAGGAGCAAGAGACTCGGGCCGGAGACCATGTCCTGCAGCATGAGAGGCCGCAAGGAGCAAAAGCCAGGATGCTTCAGCTGTCCGCTCGGTGGGGTATCCCGCGCTCTGCTTCTCAGGGCGCAAGCCCCCTTCCTCACCGCTCTGCCCAGGAGGAAACACGGTCAAGTGCGCATTCAAACGCGGAATCACGAGCTACCCGGATCAGAAGGTGTCGGACGTCCTCGTTCGCTCGGCAGAGCAGCTGATGACCGAGATGCGCGTCGCAACCCTCATCGAGGAGAGCATGAGCGGGCTCCCCGGTGAGATCCCCATTTATTGTTATCCTTGGCCCATTCTGACACGTTCGCAGAGGATGCCACCTCGTGCGACATTGCCTACGACGACGAAGGGCGCCCAGTCTCAGTCGACGTTCCACTCGCCAAACGCAGATCAAGCACAAGCCCAGACGAACCGCCCGCCCAGATGCACAGGATTGCAGAGTAGTAGTGGGGTGGACACTCAATGTAAATTATTTGGCCAAGGTAATCTAAAAACACAAGTGCTAATATCCATTGGTTCTTCCTTCCGCCTCCGGTGTCGTTTGGCGACTCTAAGTGTTCTCTGTACGCACCTTTTACTAGAGGCGCTAGGCGCACTGCGGCACGGCTTTCGCTGGGTAATCTTTGTGCAGAAAATAAGCATTCCTCTCCTCGTTGACTGCGCACTCAACGTAGCCGGCGTTGCGAAGCAGAACTCGGATCTTTCTTTCTTTCATGAAATCAGTACCATCAAACTCGATGATGAACAGGCCGATCGCGACCTTGGAAAAGTCAATCGTCTCGAGGACTATCAACTCGGCGCCTTCGACGTCTAAACTGAAAAGATCGATACGTGCCAAGTTCGCCTTTTGTAGGATTTGCGACATGGGCTCGCAATGTACATCGACAAGGTATTCGGGTTTGTTATGCCACCTTTGTTTGAACCCGTCGCTCATTTGGTCCCATGCAGCAGAAACCTCATTGTCTCTAAGCGTGAAGCGGACAGATGTTGTTGGCGGCTTGCATACGGCGGATTCCACGATCTGTGCGTTAGGTCGCGTTAGAGCCACATTCCTTCGCATTTTCTCGAAATTGCGGGGATTCGCCTCCACGAGGAGACCGTTCCAACGCAGACACGTATGCAGCATGAGTGTATTGGAAAGCTTGATGCCATTGAGCCCTCCAATCTCAACATATGTGCCATTGTGCATGCCACTGAAAAATTGGTTTTTGGCAATCGTTTCCTCCCCACTCTGCGAATGTGAGGGTATACAGTCGATTTTGTCACGCGCGGTTGTGATTGCGCGCAAGTCTCGATCCGACAACCGGACCAGCGGTGCAGGGGGCGACTCCTGGTTCCACTGGACTAAAAACACCACTCCGAACAGAATCACAATCCCACAGATAAAATTCGGGTGCAGGGCACACAATGATGGAAAACGAACCGGTTCAGGCATCCTAGTGCAAGAAGAATGGCGTGAGGATATAGACCCGGTAGGAGCAATGACAGTGCTTAGAACATACAGATGTACTCACAAACGACACTCGACAAGCGATGTGTTCTAGTCTCGATGGATTCTAGGCGAAGCGGTGTGCTACGACTCTGTGGGGAGTGCCTTCGCCACTGTACTACGCGAAGCGATGTCCTTCACCTCTGTAGGTGGTGCCGTCGCCAGTCGGCGCACTCGTATTAGCGGCTGCTAATTAAAGTTCAACCCAACATGGACACCATAGATCCCAACACAGAGCGACTGGTCGGTCCTCTCCTCCCACACAGCACACCCCCACACCCGTACTCACACCACTGTAGATTAGTGTCATATTCCTCATCACAAACGCGAGCGGGTTACTCTATTATACTCGTCATTCGGAGCGCAAAAGCTTGCAAATTACGTCGGGGGTCATCCTCGCCATCGTTTCCGCGGTCGGACACCGCCGCCCTTCCGCCACACAACTTTGCCATCCTCATTATCCCCCACCACAGTTTTTATTGTTACAAACAGAGACGGATTTCAACGCACAGCGGGTCTCATGCGTCGCGCTTCCAATGATGGCCGCAGCGCTGATGCCCCCGAGGAAGAGCCGGATGCGAAGCGTCTTCGAAACGATTCTGATGCTGGTTCCCCTGATCATGTGCACAGCCCGCATCCGGAGCGACGGGCATCCGGACCTGCAGGTCTAACGGTCGACGACGGAATGTGGGCGGGCGAGGCCCAGGGCGAGGCCCAGGGCGAGGCCCAGGCAGAGGCCCAGGGCGAGGCCCAGGGCGAGGCCCAGGCAGAGGAGGAACCCTTCCTGCCCTTTGTGCCCGGCGCACCCGCATTCCAACGTCGATCCGTCGTCGAGGAACATTCCTTTCTCGATTTTGGCGCCGAAACTTCAGCCGCCGACCAGCTCATGATTGTGGACCTCAACGGCAGGCGGTGAGCACCAAAGGCCTCGTGCGATCGCCCTCTGGCATGAAATGCCCACCATCACCCGCAGGTACCAATACCCATCGGGGGCACTCCAGTCCATGACACCCCCAGCAGTCCTGGCACGCGAATCCACCTTGCCCAAAGAGTTCTTCTGCAGCAGCCTCGGCCTTTGCGGAATCCCCTACATGGCAAGCACTTCCCGGCGCCACTCCCGCCGTCGCTCACGGGCGGTCCAGGTGTCCCTCGACAAGGCCAGGGCTTGGATCTGCCCGTACAACCTGCCGAGCGTGCTCGACTACGTGATTGCCAACGGGGGCGGCAGGGTCAAGGCCATCGATCGCCGCTACATCCTCTTCGTCACCTCCATCCGGAGCATCCTCATCCGGTGAGCCCCAGTCGTCCAAGAGGCCCGTCGTCTGATTTCCTCACACCCCCTTGTTCCCAGGCAGGAAGACCCACCAGCATCGTTCGCTCCGGCGTTTGTCGAATCGCTCGTGCCCAAGGTCTTTGGAGACTTGCCCGCCCCCATCAAGAAGATGGACCCCAACCAGGTCGGCCTGCAGCTCGAAATGCCCATCCAGTCCCAACGCAAGGGCGCCATCCTCAAGTGCGAGACGCCAGGGTGCACCAAACGGGACGCGCCGCTCGACGAGAACTTCAAAACGGTCGGCATCAACGTCTGCGCGGCTTGTCTCGGAATCCCACACTTCAGCCTCGTCTCGGAACTCAGGCCCCACACGGCAGCAAGCAAGCTCGCACACCAGATGGCACAGCCCCAGGTCAGTGCCTCTCCCCAGAGTCGGCATTGCTGCACCAGCAACACTTGCGTCGCTTCGCTCGTGCCAGATGCCCACCAAGGTCTCGGTCGTGCGCAGGCGCTCACTCCCCTTCCCGCTCAGGTCGTCCTCGCCCTCGTCGGCTCGGCACTCGGCCACAGACCCTACACCCCAAAGGAATTCGACCGCAACGTCGCATACGCCAAGGCCTGGTGCGCCATCGTCGGCATCGAACGAGGCTTCCGCAGCATGGGCATCGGCAGGCACATGAACAAGCTCATGCCAGCAGTCACCATCCAAGAGGCGTACTACGCCGTTCACCAGCTCACCTGGCTCGACAGGATCGACAAGGCCCTGGCTCAGCAGATGGTCGAACTCGGCTGCACCCACCACATTCGCACCACCACCCCAGCTCGCGCTGCTCGTCGCTCCTTCCAGAAGAAACGCGACATGCTCATGCACTCGTACCCGTCGGCAATCCTCGTCGTGCCGTACCCAAACAAGGACCAGGTAAGGTCCCCCCCACCATCGTACGCCGGCCTCTGTCAACAAAGCCAATGCCCACAGCGTCCCATGCTTCTCGAGCCCGCTCCGCCTCACCCGGCGCAGCATCCTCACCCTCCTGCTGCATTCCACAGCGCTACATGCGCGTCGACGCCATCGTGAGCATCGCAGCTGTCGTCTGGGGCACTTCCAGAGTCTCCATCGTCGGATCGCTCGTCGCCATCGAACACCATCTCAGCAGCAAGTACTCCACACGGTGTGACGGAAGCCTCATCCAGACCGTCAGCGCACGCGAGGTGCCCTACGCCACCTTCGACTCGGTCGAAAAACCAGTCATCGTCGTCACCGATGCAGTCTGCCTCACCTGGCGCAGCATCCTCACCCTCCTGGTGCATTCCACAGCCATGCCCATCGCACACCCCGCCGTGCTCACTCATCCAAAACCTAGGCATCGGGCGCTTCCCACATCGTCCTCCACGCAGAGTGGCCAGGTAAACCGCTCCCTCCGCCCGCCAGGAACGTGGGGCTCTTCCTCCCTCACGTCTACCCCGACCGTTGAGAGCCACGTCTACCCATTGCGGCTTTTCCTCCCTCACGTCTACCCCGACCACTGAGAGCCACGTCCACCCATTGCGGCCACTTCCGCTTCATTCTCACCGCCGCTTTCGCAGTCATGGTGCACGGGTACTACCATCCCATCTGGAAGTGCGTCGTCGGAGGCCCAGTTCACGTCCTCCGCAAACTCGCACACGACTCGTACATCACCCACAAGGTACGTGCACCGCCTAGCCCCGCAGCTGCGACCCGGAAAGAGTGCTGCCACCTCAATCCCCACCATCACAGGCGGGAGAGCGCAACCCGGCCATCTTCAACACTGGATTCAAGCCCCAGCTCGACATGGCAGTGCCAAAGGCCCATCGCGATGCCCTCGAGGCCGCAGCAGACTTTTCAAAGGTCGCAGCCGCAGGGCTCGAGTTTGAGGCCGGGCACGCTCCTCAGTGGGGAGAAACCATCGCCCCCCTCGGAGATCAGCCCCTCAACGCCACATACGTCGAAGGAGCAGTCCACGCCCTCGTCTCGGAGGGAACTCGCTTCGCTCGAGACAACGCAAAGCTCAAAGCTGCCACCAAACGCAGGTTCGTCGAACGCCTGGCATCGGGAAAGCCCATGCAACGCTACGAAGAGTAGACCCCCGATTAAACCCCATGTTGCTGTCACTACTCCCCTGGGCCAGAGGACGAGAAGCGCACCGTAGCACTACTGATGGGCATGGGCACTGAGCGACACCTTAGCGCTGGCCCAGGGCGGGCCAGAGGGCTCGAGCTGCTCGCCGGTGCATCATCCACATCAGCAGTGCTACGGCGAGTAGAACCCCGATTACCCCCCATGTTGCTATCACTACTCCCCCAAGGTGTAGCCCCGGCTAGTAGATGTTGAAGCTCTGCCCCCACCTCGTGGGCATGGGCTCCTAGCGCTGGTAGCGCCGCTGCAACTTCTGCAGCAGCTTGAGCTTGAAGTCGTTCATCCGCAGCTTCTCCCCCGCAAGGCCGTCCAGCATTTCATCCGACTGGTAGATGTTGAAGCTCTGCCCCACCTTGAAGACGGACCGCACCGCAGTGGAAGGCCCGCCGCAAAACAGCTTGTGCCGAGGCGCATTCACCTGATAGAACATTGCAGTCAGACACAACAATGGTCGGGGGCGCCGCTCGCCGCTCACGTCGTCCAACGAGCTGCAGGTCAGGTGCGGCAGCCGTATCCGCAGCAGTGGCCCAAAGTTCATCTCGGTGAACCCGTCAATCAGCTCAATGTTCACCTGAGAGAACATTGCAGTCAGGCACAACATTGTTCGCGGGCGCTCCACCGCTCAACGGGCGTGGCCGCCGCCGACACCGCCAGAGGTCGCCGGGCATCCAGTGGGCAAGCGGCTTCCCACTCACCAACAGGCACAGCGTCTGCATCGGCACAGGAGGACGATCCGTGGGCACAAACCTGTCGCACAGTCAGAGAGAACATTGCAGTCAGACACACCAATGTTCGGGGGCGCCGCCGGCGTGGCCGCCAGAGGTCGCATGGGCATTCAGTGGGAAGCCCCTTCCCCGTTTGCAGAACTCACCTCAGCCGCACAGCCACAGACGTGCCAGGACTGCACGACACGGTGGACGGCTCGACCGCAAACTTGGACGACGCCCGCAGGAACACTGGGCCAGTAGGAGCACCTGTCACACACACAAGGCCCACCGTCAGAGGAAGCGCCCAACGGGGAACCCCGAAAGTGGC
>Ga0315315_10005675_pt1 | contig 11525 bp, 7 predicted proteins | sample M140m3416metaG_FD_203699 | JGI IMG/M metagenome (GOLD analysis project Ga0315315, IMG submission 203699) | Ammonia-oxidizing marine archaeal communities from Monterey Bay, California, United States - M1 40m 3416 | ecosystem: Environmental > Aquatic > Marine > Intertidal zone | place: USA... | reverse complement strand
TGAAGGAATCGGGTTATATAGCCTAGAAAAAGAACATTCTAAAAGACACTTTGATGCGTTTAACCAAGAAAATTCTTTCATGAGCTTAGAGATTGGAGGAAATTACAGATGGAGAAGAAATGGTGAAGCACACATGCTTAATCCATCAACAATTTCCAAATTACAACAAGCAGTTAGAGAGGACAAGTTTGATACATACAAAATATACTCTGATTTAATAAATAAACAAAATAAGCAATTAATGACCCTAAGAGGAATGTTTAAGTTTGTAAATCAAGATCCTATTCCAATTGAAGAAGTCGAATCCTGGACTGAAATAGTTAAGAGGTTTAAAACTGGTGCGATGTCGTACGGCTCTATTAGTAAAGAAGCTCATGAGAATTTAGCCATAGCTATGAACAAAATCGGAGGAAAAAGTAATTCTGGAGAAGGAGGAGAAGATCCCATGCGATTTAAAAAAAATTCAAATGGAATACAAAAAAATAGTGCTATTAAACAAGTTGCTTCTGGAAGATTTGGTGTAAGTTCTCATTACTTAACTAATGCACAAGAAATCCAAATAAAAATGGCTCAAGGTGCTAAACCCGGAGAAGGAGGTCAATTACCTGGACCAAAAGTCAATCCATTAATTGCTAAAGTAAGAAATTCTACGCCCTATGTTGGATTAATATCTCCTCCCCCCCACCATGACATTTACTCAATAGAAGATTTATCTCAATTAATTTATGATTTAAAAAATGCAAACAGAAATGCCAGAATAAATGTAAAATTAGTCTCTGAAGTTGGAGTTGGTACCATTGCTGCTGGAGTCGCTAAAGCTAAAGCAGATGTAATATTGATTTCTGGTTTTGATGGAGGAACTGGGGCTTCTCCATTGACATCACTAAAACATGCTGGTTTACCTTGGGAACTTGGTATAGCCGAGGCCCAACAAACTTTAGTAATGAATGGACTCAGGGGAAGAATTATTTTAGAATGTGATGGTCAATTGAAAACTGGAAAAGATGTGGCGATAGCCTGCCTTTTAGGTGCTGAAGAGTTTGGATTTTCAACTGCACCATTGGTTGCTTCGGGATGTGTCATGATGCGAGCTTGCCATTTAAATACTTGTCCTGTAGGCATTGCAACTCAAGACCCAAAATTAAGAAAAAACTTTAAAGGAAAGCCTGAACACGTAATTAATTTCATGTACTTTGTAGCTGAAGAACTTAGAGAGATAATGGCAAACCTTGGTTTCAGAACAATCGATGAAATGGTTGGTCAAAGTCAAAAAATAAATATGGAAGATGCAATTAAAAATTATAAAACTAGAGGAATAAACTTAGCTAAAATTTTATATAAACCAAATGTTCCTGAAAACATTTCAATAAAAAACAACTCTAAACAAAATCATAATCTAAAAAAAGTTTTAGATTTTAAAATATTATCTGAGGCAAAATTGGCAATTGAGAAAAAAGTTAAAATGAGTTTATCCTATGATATTAAGAATACTGATAGAACTGTCGGTGCAATTTTGAGTAATGAAATTTCAAAGTTATATGGTGCTAAGGGACTTCCAAATAACACTTTAAAACTTAATTTCAAGGGGGCAGCTGGTCAAAGTTTTGGAGCTTTTAGTACAAAAGGTTTGACCATGAAGATTAGTGGAAACACAAATGATTATTTTGGAAAAGGACTTTCAGGAGCTAAAATTATTGTAAAAATACCTAATGAATCTACAATTACATCTCACAAAAATGTTATAACTGGGAATACAGCACTTTACGGAGCTACATCTGGTGAAGCCTATATAAACGGAATAGCCGGAGAAAGATTTTGTGTAAGGAATTCTGGAGCCTTAGCCGTTGTTGAAGGAGTTGGTGATCACGGATGTGAATACATGACGGGTGGTGTAGTGTTAATTCTTGGTGATATTGGAAGGAATTTTGCTGCTGGTATGAGTGGAGGAATTGCATATATATACAAAACTGAAAAGTATGATAAAAGAAATTTTAACACTGAAATGATTGAATTTGAAGTTCCAAATGGTCAGGATTTAGACCACATCAAGAAATTAATTGAAAACCATTTTAGCAACACGTCTAGTGAAATTGCCAAAAAGTTTTTAATTGATTGGAATAAAGAGTCCAAAAAATTTGTTAAGATTATGCCAATAGAATATAAGTTAGCATTAGAAAAAATTGCTAAAGAAAAAATTGCTGAAATTATTAAATAAATGGGAAAGCTCAAGGGATTTATAGAATATGATAGAGTTGAGGAAGGTCAAATTTCAGTTAAAAAAAGATTAAAGAACTTTAAAGAATTTACGATAAAGCCCTCTGAGAGCAAGTTAAAAAAACAGGGGGGAAGATGTATGGATTGTGGTGTGCCATTTTGCCATAGTGGATGCCCACTAGGAAATTTAATTCCAGATTTTAATGATGCAGTATACAATAATGAATGGAGAAAAGCATTGGATATTTTACATTCAACTAATAATTTTCCTGAATTTACAGGCAGGCTTTGTCCAGCCCCATGTGAAGCAGCCTGTGTATTGGGTTTAATCAACCCCCCCGTTTCAATTGAAATGATTGAAAAATATATAGTTGAAAGAGGATTTAAAGAAGGATGGATAATTCCTAAACCTCCAATTTTTAGATCAGGAAAAAAAATTGCTATTATCGGCTCTGGTCCAGCTGGACTTGCAGCGGCTCAACAACTTAACAAAGCTGGTCATTTTGTAGAGGTTTTTGAAAGAGATAACAAACTTGGTGGACTTTTAAGATATGGAATTCCTGATTTTAAAATGGAAAAAAATATAATAGATAGGAGAATAGAAATTCTTACACAAGAGGGTATAATATTTAAAACTGATGTAGAAGTGGGTAAGAACTTTTCAGTTGAAAACTTAAAAAAATATGATGCCGTAGTATTGTGTACTGGAGCAACAATAAAAAGAGATTTGCCAATAAAAGGCGCCAACTTAAAAGGTGTTGAACAAGCCATGAAATTTTTAAAGTATCAAAACGAAGTTATAGATGGTCAAAAAAAACCTTTGACAGAACTTAACGCAAAGGGTAAAAACGTTATAGTCATAGGAGGAGGAGATACTGGTTCTGATTGTATTGGTACCTCAAATAGACTTGGAGCCAAGTCTGTTACCAATTTTGAAATAATGCCAAAACCTTCAATCTCAAGAACTGATGAAAATCCTTGGCCTTATTGGCCATTTAAACTTAAAACCACATCATCGCATGATGAGGGAATTCAAAGAGAATGGAATATATTGACTAAAGAGTTTGTTGGAGACGAAAATGGTAATGTTACTGGGTTAAAAACTGTTGAAGTGAAGTGGATTAACAAAAAAGGAGAAAGACCTCAATTAAATGAATTAAAGGGAAGTGAAAAATTATGGCCATGTGATATGGCTTTATTAGCTTTAGGTTTTACTGGACATGAAAAAAGTCTAATTGAACAATTAAAAATTAAAGTAGATGATAAGGGACAACTGATTTCAAAAAACTTCCAAACAAGTATTACTAATATTTTTTCAGCTGGTGATATGAGAAGGGGACAATCATTAATTGTTTGGGCCATTTCTGAGGGAAGAGAAGCAGCGGTACAAGTTGATAAATTTTTAACTGGTTACTCTAAATTAGAAACTAAAGAAAAAGGAGATCTACCAACAGCCAGATAATTGTTTTAATTAAAAAAATTCCAGACTAATCCAAATCGAATTATAAAATCTCTGTATGGATAATGGGGAGATGAGTAAAAATCATTACCTGTGAAAGTTGAATTGAAATGTTCTGCCTTCAAAAATAACCTCGTTTGTTTAATTTTTGCATTAACAAATAGATCTAGAATAGGAAATTCACCTATCTTTTTCTGATTTTGAATATGAAATGAACTAATTAACGGGTTATATTCATTAGAATAATATTTAGAAAAATATTTCAGACTAAAACCTGCTTGAAAGAACATTGCTCCTTTTAAAATAGTGTCAGAATAGTAAAAAGTATTTCTAGCTAAGATTTTAGGTACATTTAAAATGTCTTTATTTTGGCTAACCTTTTGAAAAATTAGACTATTATCTAATGTGAATTTTCCAAATATAATTTCTTTAAACCATTTAATTTTCAAGTATTGAATTGTTGATGTATTTTGATTTACAATTGGAATTAAATTTTTTTGGTCTTGATCTGTTGAGAAATAGGTAAAGTTTTTTATGAATCTGAAATCTAATTTTGCTCTTCCAATTAGATTAGATTCAAAGTCAATAAAAATATTGTTAATTTTAGTTTTACTTATATTACTTTTCCAATTTACAGTTGAATAACCACTATCGTAAAGTTCATAATAAAAGCCAGGATGCTTAGATATTATGTTGAAACCTAAAGAATATCTAAAGTCCTTACTTATTTTTGAAGATAGATTTGCATTAATCACATCTCCCAATCTATTGCCAAAAAGATTTTTATTTAAAACTACTCTTACTTTATGATTAAAAAGGGTTTTATCAAATTTTAAAGAAATTGCATTCTCATTTCCACTTAGTCCATTTGAGTTATTAGATAAAGTATTTGTCTTATAATTATAATCATAATTTGTAAAAATAATTTTAATTTTTCCTAAAAAGGTAGAACTGAGATTACTATAAAATTTATTTATGGTTGTTTTTAATTCAGTTTTATCGTAAATATTATTTAATCCTGGACTAAATTTTCCATAAAGATCTGAAGCTTTGCTTTGATTGTATGAATTACTAAGGGTCTCATATTCAAAACTATGGCCAATTGCCAAACTATTAATCTTATTTTTATTTATAAAAAATTCATTATCCAAAAAATATCTTTTACTTGAAAAATAATTAATGGCGTCCTCAAAATTAACTGATAATTTAGATCTTTCTTTAAACAATGGGTCTTCGGACTCAAAATTAGTAATAGACTCTGGTGTCAAACCACCATTTTCTTGATTCTCTAAAAATTGGTTGACATAATGTATTTTGAAATTATATTTATTATCGGAGGAATTATATTTAGTTGTAAATCTAAAGTGTTTTGAGCCTGAAAGAATATTTTGATAGTTTCCCAAAGATCTTAATCCCTTAAATGCAATTGAAAAATTTAAATTTTTAGAGATGTTTGTTGAAAACAATGCATCTGTGAATTGACCTTGTTTCATAACAGTTTTAAAAAGCAACTCGCTGAAGGGAGTAGGAACATGAAAATATTTTACATCATGTATTCCAATGTAAACTTGATATTTTGACGAAAAACTGAAGTCAGGCAAAAAAGATAATTGATCAAAATTGTGAGTTAAATTGTTATATGTTTGTCCAATATTTGAATATTTTAACAATTCTAAATTATCCTTTTTTAAATAATTAAAATTGTAGTGTTTTTTGATTGTTAAAGTCGTATCAACATTGGTAGAATCACCAACCATATTAAAAATTTTATATTTTTTTATACCAGGCAATGTAATTTTATCAAGCGTGTCCCCTTTTCTTAGCAATAAATTAGAACTGATCGGATCTTGAGAATGAAGAGAGGAAATAAAACCTACATAAAATATTATAAAAAGACAATTAAATTTCATTATTTAACTTTGAGTAAAGTTATAGTATTACTTTTTATTTAAGTTTTATTTATTATCAATTTTTAAAATTAAAATGTTAAAAAACTGTTTTTCAAATAAAATTGAATGTGGAACAGATGAAGCGGGAAGAGGATGTCTAGCGGGGCCAGTTACTGCTGCAGCTGTTATTTTGCCAAAAAATTTTAAAAATAATCTTATCAATGATTCCAAGATTCTTTCTTTAAAAAAAAGAAAAATTTTAAAAGATATTATAGTTAAAAATGCTTTGGATTATGCTATATCACATGTTTCTGTTAAAGAGATTGAAAAAATAAATATTTTGAATGCTTCAATTTTAGCTATGAACCGAGCTATACAAAAGCTTAAAATCAGACCAGAATTTATTATTGTTGATGGTAATCGTTTTAATTCGGAAAAGGATATTCCTTATAAATGTATTGTTAAAGGTGATTCTAAATATATGAGCATTGCTGCTGCGTCTATTCTTGCCAAAACTAGCAGAGATGAATACATGAAAAAACTTTCTAATGAATTTCCCGAGTATTTTTGGGAACAAAATAATGGATATCCTACAAAAATGCATAAGAAAGCAATTTTAAAAAATGGAATTTCTGTTCACCACCGAAGAACTTTTAAATTGAATTAGAAATTCAATTATTAGTTCATTACATTTACATTTTATAAATGAGAAGGACACTAATATTTTTTTTAGTTTTATTTTTAATTAACTGTGATAACTCTTTAAAAAAAGAAGTAAATCTTATTGATTTTGTGCCCACAAATCCTTTGTTTTTACTTAAATTTCAATCAATTAAAAAAACAAATACAGAAAAGTTTAATAAAAATTTTAATCTACTAATAAATTATAAAACAGATTCTATCTCAAGAAGATTTTCTGGATATCCTTTGCTAATTAGTTACCACAAGATTGGAAAAAATAAATTACAAAGTATAATTTTTTCAAAGAAACAAAATTCTGTTTTTAGCAAAAAAGTTCTGGATTCTATTGAATATAATGGTTTCATTATAAAAAGAAGGCAAGTTAATAATATAGATCATTTTAGTAGTGAAAAAAATGGTGTTTATTTTGAGTCCATTAGCAAATTATTAATTGAAAATACACTCAGAAATTCAAACCATATGTCAGTTGAGAAAAGCACTGATTTAAAAAGGTTATATGATATTTCCAATTCCAACATGACAATATTTATTTCAGAAAATTTTTCTCAATACTTTAAAAACACTAATCTCAATAAAATTTTTAATATTTCCCAAATTACGGATTGGATGCAATTTGATATAGAATTAAATAATAATTCTATGGTTTTAAACGGTTTAGGGATAATTCGAGACTCAATTTTTAAAAAAATTAATATTTTAAAAAACACAAATCCCTCAATATCCAATATCAATAAAGTTGTTCCAATAAATTTTAAATATTATGAAAGATCAGCATACGAGCATGATAAATATATCCGTATCGTTAAAAATGAAAAAACAATTGATGAATTAAAAAAAGTTAGCAATGATTCGTTATTGTATGAGGTTAACGAAATTGGATCTATACTAATTGGAACCGAGCCAATTTTATGTTACAGTTTCAAAAAAAACCCACTACTTTATGATAAAATTTTAAAAAATTTGAATTTTGAAAATGAATACAGAAATTTTAAAATTTACAAATTTCCAAAAAACTTATTTAACATAAATAAACACTTAAATAAATATTCCCCATTAAAATTAAATTATGTTACAATTATTGGTAACATCATGGTTTTGTCTGAAAATAAAAAATCTTTAGAAAATATTATTCTAAATTTTAATAATAAATCAACATTAGAAAAATCAGCAAAATTTGCAGAAGCAAATAATAATATTCCTGAAAAGAGTAATCAATTACGAGTATATAATTTAGAATATTTTGAATCTAAATTATTTGATGAAATTAAAATTAAAAAAGAGGATTATAATTTTTGGATTAGTCATTTTTTAATCGATAAAAACTTTATTTATAAAACACACTCAATAACAAAAATAAAAGAGCAAACTGAAGAGCCGGGACCAAAAATTCTTTTTAATACTAAAATAAATAATGATATTTATTTAGAGCCGAAATGGGTGAAAAATTATGTGACTAAGGAAAAAGAATTGGTTTTACAGGATAACAAGAATATTTTTTACTTACTTTCAAATAAGGGAGAGATTATTTGGGAAAAAGATCTTAGAAGTAAAATTATTGGTGATGTTTTTCAAATAGACCTTTATAAAAATGGAAGGCTACAATATGTATTTAATACAGAATCTAGTTTTATAATATTAGATAAAAATGGAAAAGAGGTAAAAAAAATTGATCACAAAAGTAATGTTAAAGTGTTGGGTCTTTCAGTTTTTGATTATGATAAAAATAAAAATTATAGGTTTTTAATTTGTTATGATAAAAGTATAAAAATGTTGAATTCAAAAATGAAAATTGTTAAAGGTTTTAATAAAAAAACCATAAAACATAAAATAACAAATTCTCCAAAACATTTTAGAATAGGGTCTAAAGACTTTCTAGTTACTAATACTGATAAAAAATTGTATATAACAGACCGAAGAGGAAATATTAGAATTAAAACAACTGAAAACCTAAAAGTTTCTGGAAATGAGATATTTCTTAATGACAATTCTTTTTTAATTGTAGACGATGATAATAATTTAATAAAAATCGATTTAGAGGGAAAGATTTCTAAAAAACCACTACCATTAGAATCAAAGTATTTGATTTCTGCCAATCAGAATAACAAAGTATATTTCTCTGAAAATACGTTTACTATCAACAATAAGAACGTAATTATGAAATACGGTAATTATTCAGAGCCAAAAATATTTGGAGATGATTTTTTTCAAATAACCAATTTTGATGAAAATAAAATTTATTTGTTCAAAAGTGATGGGGTTACAGTCTCCTCTTTTCCTTTGTTTGGGTCAAGCAAAGCAGATTTTACAATAGACAAAGACAATAAGAAAATGATAGCTGTAATCGGAGAAAAAAATGAAATTTTAGTTTATTATTTTGATTAAATCAACTTAATTTTGCAGAGAAAACTTTTAAAAAATTTTTTATAATTTTTCTCTTTACCAATTTAATATCAATATTTTTTTTGCATTCTTTTGAAATAGAGGTAACAGATTTATCTTCTATTCCACAAGGAATTATATGATTGAAGAAATTTAAGTCATTATTTACATTTAATGCTAAACCATGCATTGTTACCCACCTGCTAGCTTTAACACCAAGAGCGCAAATTTTCCTTGCTGAAGAATAATTAGGATCTAACCAAACCCCTGTCTCATTCTTACTTCTGTTAGCATTAATTCCATAACTTTTCAAGGTTAATATTACTACTTCTTCTAAATATCTTAAATATTTATGAATGTCTGTAAAAAAATTATCCAGGTCCAAGATAGGATAACATACAATTTGTCCTGGTCCATGATATGTAATATCTCCTCCTCTATTTGTTTTATAAAATTTTATTTTCTTGGTTTCTAATTCCTTATTTCCAATTAATAGATTATTCATTTTACCACTTTTCCCAAGAGTATATACACTAGTGTGTTCAACAAAAACAAGATGATTATTTGTTTGATTTTTAGAACTATTTCTTCTGTTACTAATTTTAGTATTTACTATTTCATTGAATAGCTTTAACTGAAAGTTTAAAGCTTTTTCATAATCTAATAAACCTAAATCATGAATTATTATGGAATTATTCATTAAAACTAATTATTAGAATTATTCAAAATTACTAATGCTGCAATAACACCTGGGACCCATCCACACAAAGTTAAAATAAAAACAATTAAAATAGATCCACATCCTCTGTCTAAAACTGAAAAGGGAGGAAATATAATCGATAATATAACTCTCCAAAAACTCATTATAATTAAATTGTGAATGCTAAGTTAAATATATCTTTGTGAAATAAAATTTCTTTGTTGTAACCTCCTACTTGATTCCCTATATTTGAAAGAATTAAAATTTTAGATTATGCTATCTGAGCAAGAAATTGTAAGAAGAGAAAAATTAAATAAACTTCGAGAATATGGGATTAATCCCTACCCAGCTGCTTTATTTAAGGTTTCAACTAATTCTAAGGAAATAATTTCAGACTTTAAAAAAAATAAATATGTTTCAATTGCAGGAAGATTAATGTCGCGAAGAATCCAAGGAAAGGCCAGTTTTGCAGAAATTCAGGACAACTTTGGTAAAATTCAATTATACTTTAACAGAGACGAAATATGTGAAGATGATGATAAATCTATGTATAATGACGTCTATAAAAAACTATTAGATATTGGTGACATAATAGGAGTAGAAGGAAGTTTGTTTATAACCCAAGTTGGTGAAAAAACAATTTTAGTAAAGAACTTTACAGTTTTAAGTAAATCGATAAAACCACTTCCATTACCCAAAACAGACTCCGAAGGTAATATTTATGATGAATTTACAGATCCTGAACTAAGATATAGACAAAGATATGTAGACTTAATTGTAAATGCTGATGTTAAAGAAACATTTTTAAAAAGAACCAAAATTATTAATATAATGAGGTCATTCTTTAATGATAATAATTATATTGAAGCAGAAACTCCTATTCTTCAACCAATCCCTGGAGGTGCACTAGCGAGACCTTTTATCACTCACCACAATGCCCTAAATATTCCACTTTACCTAAGAATAGCTAATGAATTGTATTTAAAAAGATTAATTGTTGGTGGGTTTGAAGGTGTTTACGAATTTGCTAAAGCTTTCAGAAACGAAGGGATGGACAGAACTCACAATCCAGAGTTCACGATGCTTGAGCTTTATGTGGCTTACAAAGATTATTTCTGGATGATGGAAACTACTGAAAATTTACTTGAAAAAATTGCAATTGAATTGAACGGAACAACAAAAGTCAGGGTTGGAAACAACACTATTGATTTCAAAAAACCGTATAAAAGGATTAGTATTCTTGATTCAATAAAAGAATATACCGGTATTGATGTATCCAATTTTAATGAAAATGAGATGTTTGAAACAGCATTAAATTTAGGATTAAGTGTTGATAAAACAATGGGACTTGGTAAATTAATAGATGAAATATTTGGAGAAAAATGTGAACACCATTATGTTCAACCAACATTCATCATGGATTACCCAAAGGAGATGAGTCCTCTTACAAAAGAGCACCGAGAAAATCCTAGACTCACTGAAAGATTTGAACTTTTGGTAAATGGAAATGAATTAGCCAATGCATATTCTGAATTAAATGATCCTATCGACCAATTATCTAGGTTTGAAGAACAACTCAAACTTTCCGAAAAAGGAGACGATGAAGCAATGTTTATTGATCACGATTTTATCAGAGCTCTGGAATATGGAATGCCTCCAACTTCAGGGATAGGAATTGGAATTGATCGATTAATAATGTTATTTACAAACAATAAATCTATTCAAGAAGTAATTTTTTTCCCACAAATGAAACCAGAAATTTCTAATGAAAAACATAAAAAAGAAGATTTCCTAAATTTAGGAATAGAAGAGCACTGGGTTGAACATGTTATGGAAATTTATTTAAATGTAGATAATTTGCTTTCTAATAAAACAACTCAGGTCCATCAAAAACTCAATGGATACAGAAAAAAACAAAAATTAAATATTAATGCTCTTCAACTTGAAGAAGTTTCGAAATGGTTCATAAAATAATTTAAATTTAAAAAAATGAAAGATAAGTTATCAATTTTAACATTCTTATTTGTATTAATTTTTTTTCAAATTAGTGCTCAAAAATCAACCAATAAGGATAAAAAAAGCACAAAAGAATTTAGTAATTCTAAAAATTATGGTGATATCATAACAAAAGATGCCATTACAGACGAGGGTTTATTTGATGTCCATAAAATTAAGGATAAAT
>Ga0315315_10005669_pt1 | contig 11530 bp, 7 predicted proteins | sample M140m3416metaG_FD_203699 | JGI IMG/M metagenome (GOLD analysis project Ga0315315, IMG submission 203699) | Ammonia-oxidizing marine archaeal communities from Monterey Bay, California, United States - M1 40m 3416 | ecosystem: Environmental > Aquatic > Marine > Intertidal zone | place: USA... | reverse complement strand
ATACAAAAAAAATTAAGAGGATATGTTTCAATTAATGTTCAATCTGGAGAAACTTTAGATACCCATTCATTTGCTACGCTAATTGGAGTTGGGGCAACAACAGTAAATCCATATTTAGCTTTTGACAGCTTATATCAGAGACATGAGAAAAAACTTTTTGGCCAATATAGTTTTGATGAATGTGTAAAGCGTTACATTAATTCAGTAAATGCTGGTTTATTAAAAATAATGTCTAAAATGGGAATTTCTGTTTTGAGCTCATACAGAGGTGGATGTAACTTTGAAACTGTTGGATTGAGCAGAACAGTTGTGGATGACTATTTCCCTGGAGTAACATCAAAAATTTCTGGTATTGGTTTGATTGGAATTGAAAAAAAGATTAGAAAAATTCATAAAGAGGCTTTTGAAAGTACAGAAACTATATTGCCTATTGGAGGTATTTATAGATACAGAAAAAATGGAGAAACACACCAATATCAAGGAAGGCTAATTCATTTGTTGCAAAGTGCGGTAAGCTCAAATTCATTTGAAGCATATAAAAGATATGCTGAGGGCATATACAATTTACCACCAATAAATTTAAGAGACTTGGTAAATTTTAGAAAAAAGAAATTGGGTCCGCCAATAGATATTTCAGAGGTAGAGCCAGTTGAAAAAATTTTAAAAAGATTTGGTAGCGGAAGTATGTCTCATGGAGCTCTATCCAAAGAAGCACATGAAACATTAGCTATTGGAATGAATAGAATTAAAGGTGCCTCTTGTAGTGGAGAAGGTGGTGAGGATGCTGATAGATTTAAAATTATGGAAAGTGGTGATAGTGCTAATTCTAGAGTTAAACAAATTGCATCCGCAAGGTTTGGAGTGACTGTAAATTATTTAAATAATTGCAATGAAATAGAAATTAAAATGGCCCAAGGCGCAAAACCAGGAGAGGGTGGGCAATTACCTGGTTTTAAAGTAACAGAAGAAATTGCAAGACTAAGACACTCTACTCCAGGAGTTACTTTAATTTCTCCACCTCCACATCATGACATTTATTCAATTGAGGATCTAGCTCAGTTAATTTACGATTTAAAACAAATTAACCCAGAGGCAAGGGTTGGGGTTAAATTAGTTGCTTCATCTGGTATCGGAACTATTGCTGCTGGTGTAGCTAAAGCAAAAGCAGATATTATTTTAATTTCTGGTCATAATGGAGGAACAGGTGCAACTCCTCAAACAAGTGTTAAATATGTGGGAATACCTTGGGAGATGGGTTTAACAGAGGCCAATCAAGTTCTTACATTAAATAATTTGAGACATGAAGTTACTCTAAGAACTGACGGAGGTATTAAAACTGGTAGAGATGTAGTAATTGCTGCAATGATGGGAGCAGAAGAATATGGAGTTGCAACTACTGCCTTAGTAGCAATGGGATGCATTATGGTTAGACAGTGTCATTCAAATACTTGCCCTGTTGGCGTTTGTACACAAGATGAAAAGCTTAGAGAAAAATTTACTGGAACTCCTGATAAAATAGTTAACTTATTTACTTTCATTGCCTCAGAGGTAAGAGAAATTTTAGCAGAATTGGGATTTAAATCGTTAAATGACATCATTGGAAGAACAGATTTATTGATGCAAGTAAATAAAGCTTCACCAAATTTAGATGATTTAGACTTAAATCCTTTATTTGTTCAAGCAGACCCAGGAAACAACAAAAGATATTGTGTGTCCCCAGAGATTAATAAAGTGCCTGAAACTTTAGACCAAAAAATTTGGCCTGAAGTAGAAAGATCTTTAGATAGTTCTAAAACAATTCAAAAGGAATTTACGATTAAGAATACTAATAGAGCAGTTGGCACAAGAATTTCACACCATCTTTATAAAAAGTATGGTTATGAAAAATTAGAAGAAAACTATCTGACATTAAACTTTAAAGGTTCTGCAGGACAATCTTTCGGAGCTTTTTCTTCAAAAGGATTAAAGTTAATCCTAAAAGGGGATGCAAATGACTATGTTGGGAAAGGATTATCAGGAGCTACAATTGTAATAAAACTTTCAGATGAAAGTAATTTAGTTTCTAATGAAAATACAATTATTGGAAACACCGTTCTATATGGAGCTACGTCTGGCAAGCTTTTTGCTGCTGGCCAAGCAGGGGACAGATTTGCGGTAAGAAATTCTGGCGCTCTTACTGTTATTGAGGGCTGTGACTCTAACGGCTGTGAATATATGACTGGAGGAGTCGTTGTAATTCTTGGTGATGTAGGAGATAATTTTGCAGCAGGTATGACAGGAGGAATGGCATTTATTTATGATAAATCAAAAGAATTTGTAAAGAAAGTAAATCCAGAGTCAGTTGTTTGGCAAAATGTTGAAACTGAATATTGGAAAAATTATTTAAATAAAATGGTTTTAGAGCACGCAAAAGAAACAAGTTCCACAATATCAAAAAATATAATTTCTAATTTTGATGAAAAAATAAAGAATTTTGTTCAAGTTTGTCCAAAAGAGATGATAAATAAGCTCAAAAACCCAATCACACTCAAGTCAAATATCAAAGAAGTTAGTTAATAAGCATTTTCAATTCTTTTTTTAACAAATCTAACCATCTTGGCGATGATAAGCTATGATCACCTTTTTTCACAATGACTAATTTTTTTTTTGCATTTTCAAATATATTTAAAACTTTTTTTGAATAGTTTATAGGCACAGATTTATCTTTATTTCCATGAACCATGGTTACCTTTAATTTTTGATATATTTTCTTATTGAGAATCTTATTTTTTTTTCCATCTTTAATTAATTGCAAAGTAATAGGGTACTCATAATCACCATGTTTTAAATTAATTATCCCATTTCTTTTTATTTCTTTTTTCATCTTTTTTGAAAATTTTTTCCACATTAAATTTTGTAAAAATTCAGGTGCTGAGCCTATTCCTAGAAAACCTACTATTTGTTTTTTGTAATATTTAAATTGATTTAAAGAAATCCATGCCCCCATACTTGAGCCAATTAAAATAATTCTGTTTTTTTTTACGATTTTATTGATCAATAATTTTGTTTCTCTAGTCCATTTTGAAATATTTCCATTTGTGAATTTTCCAGAAGATCTTCCATGCCCGGAATATTCTAATGCTAAAAAACCTAGTTTATTTTTTTTTGCAAAATTAAAAAAAGCTTTAGGTTTTTTTCCCTCTAAATCAGACATGAATCCATGCAAAAAAACTATGTAAATACTATTTTTTTGATGATGTTTTAGATATCTGATCCTTTTAGTTTTAGAGAGTCTTAAATAATTAAAATTATTCATTAAAGTTTATTAGTTTTGTCTATTATTATATAATCTAATTTGATGAGTTCTAATATAAAAGTTTTACAAGTTATACCAAAATTAGGTTTTGGAGGAGCCGAAACGGGCTGTTATGACATTGCACATTATTTACCAGAAAATAATTGTAAATCTTTTATAGTTACGAGTGGAGGGGAATTAACAAAATTTATTGATAAAGAAAAAGTTAAATTGATAAGATTACCTGTACATAGTAAAAATCCAATATTAATTTTTTTAAATTCAATTATTTTAGCTGGTATAATTATTTTTTTTAATATTTCAATAGTGCACGCTAGGAGCCGTGCGCCAGCGTGGTCGTGTTTACTAGCAACAAAACTAACTAGAAGAAAATTTGTTACAACATTTCACGGTACTTATAATTTTAACGGGAAATTAAAAAAATTTTATAATTCAGTAATGGTAAGATCAGACTTAATTATTGCAGGTTCAAATTTCATATTTTCACATATTAAAGAAAATTATTCGGAATTTTTAACTGCTAATAAAAAATTTCTTGTAATTTTTAGAGGTATAAATGTTGATTATTTTGATTCATCAACAAAATTAGAAGCTGATGAAAATAGACTTTTAAAGAAATGGGAAATAAATAAAGAAAAAAAAATAATTTTAATGCCAGGCAGGTTAACCTCCTGGAAAGGTCAAGAATTATTTATTGAAGCAGTTAATTTAGTTAAAATTGAATTAGGTTATGAGGCATTCCACGTTGTGATATTAGGAAGTGATCAGGGTAGAGATTTATATAAAAAAAAATTAATTAGGCTTACAGAACAATATCGTTTAACCAATCAAATAAAATTTATAGATAATTGTAAAGATATGGCTTTAGCTTATAAAGTTTGCGATATTGTTGTATCTCCATCAATCGAACCAGAAGCATTCGGTCGTGTAGCAGTTGAAGCACAATCAATGGAAAAATTAGTAATAGGAAGCAATATTGGTGGATCAAACGAAACTATTTTAAATGAAAAAACTGGTTTTTTATTTGAGTCTGGAAATCCTTCAGCTTTGAGCAAGAGAATAATTCAAGCAATAACAATGGATGAAACTTCCCTTAAATCCATAGGTAAAGCGGGAAGAAAAAATATAATCAATAAGTTTAATGTTGAAAAAATGTGTTTTTCTACATATTCAGAGTATAAAAGATTATTAAATTAAATGCCCACTATAACACTACCAGACGGAAAAAATTTAAAATTTTCGAAAGAAGTCAATGGAATTGAAATTGCTGAAAAAATAAGCAAAACTTTATCAAAACAAGCGCTGGTAATGAGTGTAGATGGAGAATTAAAAGATTTATATTTTGAGATAAAAAAAGATAGTTCGGTAAAAATTTTTACATCAAAAGATCCTGAGGGTTTAGAGGTAATTAGACACGATACAGCTCATATTATGGCTATGTCAGTTCAAGAACTATATCCTGGTACACAGGTAACTATTGGACCAGTAATTGAGAATGGTTTTTATTATGACTTTGCTCGTAAAGAACCATTTACTGAAGACGATCTAAAAAAAATAGAAAAAAAAATGTCAGAAATAATCGATAGAGATGTTAAAACAAGGCGAGAAGTTTGGGAAAGAAATAAAGCAATTAGTCATTTCAAAAAAATTGGAGAGAAATATAAAGCTGAGATAATTGCAAGTATTCCTGAAAATGAGGAGCTAACCGTCTATCACCACGGAGATACTTGGCACGATTTATGTAGAGGCCCTCATCTTTTATCCTCTGGACAAATTGGTAAAGCTTTCAAATTGACAAAAGTTGCTGGGGCTTATTGGCGTGGAGATTCAAATAATGAGATGCTTCAGAGAATTTATGGAACTGGATGGGCTTCACAAAAAGATTTAGATGATTATTTAGAAAGAATTGAAGAAGCTGAGAAAAGAGATCATAGGAAACTTGGTAAAGAAATGGACTTATTTCATTTTAGAGAAGAAAGTCCAGGATCCGTATTTTGGCATGAAAAAGGATGGGCTTTATTTCAAAAATTGATTAATTATATGAGAGCTCGTCAAGATGCTGCAGGATATCGAGAGGTGAACACTCCAGAAGTCCTAGATAGACAATTATGGGAAAAATCAGGTCATTGGGAAAAGTATGGAGCGAATATGTATACTTCAGAGACTCCTGATGAAAAAGTTTTTGCAATTAAACCAATGAATTGTCCAGGCCATATCCAGGTTTTTAATCAAGGATTAAAAAGTTATAGAGACTTACCTTTAAGAATAACAGAGTTTGGCAAAGTTCATCGTTATGAACCATCAGGAGCTTTGCATGGACTTTTGAGGGTAAGGGCATTCACTCAAGATGATGCACATATTTTTTGTTCTGAGGATCAAATTACTAGTGAATGTTTAAATGTAACAAATTTAATTTTAGATATTTACAAAGATTTAGGTTTTGAAAATGTTGTTCTTAAATATGCTGATAGACCAGAAGTCAGAGTTGGTGAAGATAAAGTTTGGGATAAGGCCGAGGCATCTTTGTTAGAAGCTGTTAAAGCCTCAAAATTAGAATATAGCGTTAATAAAGGTGAGGGAGCATTTTATGGTCCTAAAATAGAATTTGTTTTAAGAGATGCAATAGGTAGAGATTGGCAATGTGGAACAGTTCAAGTTGATTTAAATTTACCAGGTAGACTTGATGCTTCTTATGTTGATAAAGATGGAACAAAAAAAGTTCCAGTGATGCTACATAGAGCATTATTTGGATCTCTTGAGAGATTTATTGGGATATTGATTGAAAATTATGCTGGAAAATTTCCTTTTTGGATTTCTCCATTACAAACAGTCGTCATACCTATTTCAGAAGATTTTGAAGATTACGCAAAAAAAGTTTCAAAAAAAATTAAAGAAGCTGGTATGAGTTCAATAGTTGATTTAAAAAATCATAATATGAATTATAAAATTAGAGAACATTCTCTTGCAAAAGTCCCTATTTTATTAATTTGTGGTAAAAAAGAAGTTGACAGCAACTCTGTAACCATTAGAAGGTTGGATTCTAATAAACAAGAAAATATGGAATTAAATAAATTTTTAAAAACATTCTCTGCTTTAAATAAAGCTTCCTCAAATTAAGTGGCAGATTTTAAACAAAATTACTTTCAAAGAAGAACAAAAGATCGAGGCCCCAGATCTAACAACAGAATTTCATCACCAGAGGTTCAAGTAATATCAAGTGACGGTGAGAATTTAGGAACTTTGAGTACAAATGAGGCGATCTCAATGGCAAAAAATCAAGGGCTTGATTTAATTGAGATAGCACCCAATGCAAAGCCACCAGTTTGCAAAATTATGGATATGGGAAAATTTAAATATGATGCTCAAAAAAAAGCCAACCTTGCTAAAAAAAAACAAAAAATTATATCTCTTAAAGAGATTAAAATGAGACCTGTTACAGAAACTCATGATTACGAATTTAAGGTAAAAAATGCAAAAAAATTTATTGCCAAAGGTGACAAGGTAAAATTTACAATAAGATTTAAAGGCAGAGAACTTCAGCATTCGCATTTGGGAAATGAGTTAATGTCTAAAATTAAAGAGGATATGAAAGATATTGGCAAGGTAGAATTACATCCTAAATTTGATGGAAAACAAATGATAATGGTAATTCAGCCTTTATAGCGCTTAATATAGGTTGTAAAGTTTCTTCATTCTTTGTATAACCTCGCAGAATTATGCCAAAACTTAAAACAAAAAGCTCAGCAAAAAAAAGATTTAAAATATCTGCAAGAGGCAAAGTAATTATGGCTCAAGCAGGCAAAAGACATGGCATGATCAAAAGAACAAACTCGCAAATTAGAAAATTAAGGGGCACCACTACGATGTCAAAACAGGATGGAAAAATTGTTAAATCGTATATGCCATACAGTTTAAGAGGTTAATATGGCAAGAGTAAAAAGAGGTGTAACAAGTAGAGCTAAACACAAAAAAGTTTTAAAAGCTGTCAAAGGTCAATGGGGCAGAAGAAAAAATACAATTAGAGTTGCGAAACAAGCGATGGAAAAAGCTATGCAATATGCTTACAGAGATCGTAGAAACAAAAAAAGAGATTTTAAGTCCCTTTGGATACAGAGAATAAACGCAGGTGTTCGATCTGAAGGTTTGACCTATTCTAAGTTTATTAATGGTTTAAATAAATGTGGAATTAAAATTGATAGAAAAATTCTAGCTGAGATAGCTTACGATAGCCCAGAAGCCTTTAAAACCATTGTCCAAAAAGCACAATCTGCTTTAAATTAATCTTCGCTATTGTTTTATTTCGCTGAAGAAATAATCTGTAAAAATGTCCGATCTTAAAAAAATAAGAGATGAATTTCTTTTAAAACTTAAAGGTAAATTAGATCTCTTAGAAATTAATAAAATTAAATCAGATTTATTTGGTAAAAATGGAGTAATTTCATTACAATTTAAAAAAATTGGAACAATTACAGAGACTGATAGAAAAAAATTTGCCTCAGATTTGAATCTTATTAAAGATGAACTTCAAGATTTAATTAATTCAAAAATAAATGAAATTGAAAATGCAGAAATAAATAAAAAGTTAGAGAAAGAAAAAATTGATATAACATTACCTGAGAGGTCTTTTGTCAGAGGAAAAATTCATCCGGTTTCACAAACAATTGATGAAATATCATCCATTTTTTCTGAAATAGGTTTTAGTGTCGAGGAAGGTCCAGATGTTGAAAATGAATATAATAATTTTACTGCGTTAAATACACCTGATAACCACCCAGCAAGAGATATGCATGATACTTTTTATTTAGATGAAAAAAAACAAAAATTATTACGCACACATACTTCCCCCGTTCAGATTAGAACCATGTTAAAAGATAAGCCACCGTTTAAAATTATTGCTCCTGGAAGAACTTATAGATCAGATAGTGATCAAACACACGCACCTATGTTTCATCAAGTTGAAGGTCTTCATATAGATAAAAATATAAATATGGGTCATCTAAAAGGTTGTCTAAATTATTTTATTAAGGAGTTTTTCGAGGTGGATAAAATTAAAATGAGATTTAGACCAAGCCATTTTCCTTTTACAGAACCATCAGCTGAAGTTGATATAGGATATGAGTTGAAAGATGGAAAAATTGTAATAGGAGAGGGTAATCAATGGTTAGAAATTTTAGGATGTGGAATGGTTCACCCAAATGTTTTAAAAAATGTGAAAGTTGATCCAACAAAATATCAAGGATATGCATTTGGTATCGGAATTGATAGATTAGCTATGTTAAAATATGGGATTAATGACCTAAGAGCTTTTTTTGATTGCGATTATAGATGGTTAAATCATTTTGGATTTGATCCTTTAGATGTGCCAACAAACTATAGAGGTTTAAGTAGATGAAAATTACGTTTGATTGGCTAAAAGATCATTTAAAAACTAATTTAAAAGAAAAAAATCTTTTAGAACAACTTACAAATATAGGTCTAGAGGTAGAAAAAATAGAAAGTCTTTCCGCTGCTAGTGAATTATTTCAAATAGCTAAAGTTATTAAAACTGAAAAACATCCAAATGCAGATCGACTTAAAGTCTGTGATGTTGATGTTGGAGACAAAGAGTTTAGAAAAGTTGTATGTGGTGCAGCTAATGCTAGAGAAGGATTAATTACTATATACGCACCCCCAGGAGCAATTATTCCCAAAACTAAAACAAAATTAGTAGTAGCTAAAATTAGAGGTGTTACTTCATATGGAATGCTTTGCTCTGAGTCTGAATTAAATTTGTCTCACAAAAGTGATGGGATTTCAGAATTACCAATAAAATATGAAAAAAATATTGGAAAGAGCTATTTTTCAAAATCAAAATCTAATCTTATAGATTTATCAATAACTCCTAACAGACCAGATTGTCTTGGTGTGAGAGGAATAGCCAGGGATCTTGCAGCATCAGGTTTTGGAAAATTAGTAGACATAAAAGAGAAAAAGATTAATTCAAAAACAAATCAAACTTTAAAAGTTAAAATTAATAAAGATAAAAACCAAGGTTGTAAGGCTTTTGGGAGTTGTCTAATTAAAAATGTGAAAAATACTGAAAGTCCAAAATGGCTTAAAGATAAATTGATTTCAGTTGGTCAAAAACCAATTTCAGCAATAGTCGATATTACAAATTATGTTATGCTTGATATAAATCGTCCACTGCATGCATATGATGCTGATAAAATTGAAAAAAGCATAATTGTTAGAAGCTCAAAATCTGGAGAAGAATTTACTGCTCTAGATAATAAAAATTATAAATTAGAAAAGGACATGTGTGTTATAAGTGACCAGAAAGGGGTTTTAGGGCTGGGCGGAATTATTGGAGGCATTAGATCAGGAACAGAATTTAATACTAAGAATATATTATTAGAATCAGCGCATTTTGAGCCAAGATTGATAAGAGATACAGCAAAAAAATTAAATCTTGATACAGACGCAAAGTTTAGATTTGAGAGAGGCGTTGATCCATTATCAATTGAAGCTGGTTTAAATAAGGCAGCGTCATTGATAAAAAAAATTTGTGGTGGCGAGATCAGCAAAATAGACATCCAAAAAATTGAAACTTATAAAAGTAAAACTATTAAATTTGATACTAATTTATTTGAAAATATATCTGGATTTAAAATTCCCTTAAATGAAATGATCAAAATTTTAGAGAATCTTGGATTTAAATGTAAAAGAGAAAATAAATATTTAAAATTAAAAGTTCCATCTTGGCGACCTGATATTTCTCAAGAAATAGATATTGTTGAAGAATTAGTAAGAATAAGTGGCTATAATAAAATTAAAATCATAGATCCAATAAAAGAAAGAACTAAATCTACCTTAACTCAAACTCAAAAGTTATTTCATTTTTTACAAAGAGCAGTTGCTTCAAAAGGCTATCTAGAGGCGATAACGTGGTCTTTTACAGATTCAAATTATAATGATCATTTTAAAGAAGAAAATAAAGAAATTAAAATTGTTAATCCTATAAGTTCTGAGTTGGGAGTTTTAAGAAATTCAATATATTCAAATTTAATTATGTATATGAGTAAAAATTTGGATAGGGGTTTTAAAGATTTATCAATATTTGAGATTGGCCCTGTTTTTACCGGTTCTAATCCGGGTGAACAAAACACAGTTGTTTGTGGTTTGTCATCAGGAAAAAAATTTAGATTATCTTGGATTGATAAAGAACGAAATCTAGATGTATTTGATGTTAAAAGAGATGTATTGCAAACTTTAATTGAAGCAGGTTATAATTCTGAAAAGTTTATCATAGACAACATAACGCCAGATTATTACCATCCAGGTAAGTCTGGAAGAATTTTCTTAAATAAAGATAAGGATAAGGTTGCAGCATATTTTGGAGAAATTCATCCTAATATTTTAAAAAAAATAGATATTAAAACAGATACCTTGTTAGGTTTTGAAATTTTTCTTGAAAATTTAAAACTTCCTAAAAAAACTTTGAATGACCAAAAGTCAAAATTTATTATTTCAGATTTTCAAAAATCGGAAAGAGATTTCGCATTTGTAGTCGATAGAAATGTCGAAGCACAAGATTTAATAAATGCCATATCTAGTGTTGATCAAAATTTGATAAGTAATGTAAAAGTTTTTGACGTTTATGAAGGTGAGAATATCCCTAACAATCAAAAGTCAATAGCAATTAATCTAACTATTCAATCGTCTGAAAAAACTTTAAATGATAGTGATTTAGAAAAAATAAATAATTTAATTATAGAAACAGTAGAAAATAAAACTGGTGCTAAAATTCGATCTTAACAATTAAAATGAGCACTATTGATAATATTAGAAATTTTGCAATTATTGCTCACATCGATCACGGCAAATCTACAATTGCTGATAGAATTATTCATAAATGTGGTGGTTTGAGTGAGAGAGAGATGAAGGCTCAAGTTTTAGACTCAATGGACATTGAGAGAGAAAGAGGAATTACTATCAAAGCCCAGACTGTAAAGTTAAACTTTAAATCAAAAAATGGAAAAAATTATATTTTAAATATAATAGATACACCTGGGCATGTAGATTTTAGCTATGAGGTAAGTAGATCTCTATATGCTTGTGAAGGTTCAATATTAATTGTTGACAGTACTCAAGGAGTAGAAGCTCAGACATTGGCTAATGTTTATCAAGCTCTTGATATTAATCATGAAATTATTCCGGTTTTAAATAAAATAGATTTACCAGCATCAGATTTAGAGA
>Ga0315315_10005668_pt1 | contig 11530 bp, 10 predicted proteins | sample M140m3416metaG_FD_203699 | JGI IMG/M metagenome (GOLD analysis project Ga0315315, IMG submission 203699) | Ammonia-oxidizing marine archaeal communities from Monterey Bay, California, United States - M1 40m 3416 | ecosystem: Environmental > Aquatic > Marine > Intertidal zone | place: USA... | reverse complement strand
AGGAATGGCTTGCATGCCTGTTGCGCTGCTCTGATGGGGAATCCGCGGAAGTCCTGGCCGGTTGAGCGACGGATGGCTGTAATACGTTCGGCCTCCAGAAAACGGGTCGTCAGCCTTGGCTAACAATTGCAGCATCAATTCTTCCGGTTCCATTCCCAATGAGAGCAAGAGGCAGTCATCGCGGTAGTAGGCGCTTACAAAATCCTGTTCACCCAGCAAACGACCTGCAGCCCATTGAATGGCCTCATGGCCGCGGGAGCATGCATGAACGTATTTGGCAGTGAGCCGTGCATTCGCTTCATACAAATCACTCATGGCACGCGCAGTGCTCATGGTCTCAAATGCATGGATGAGTGCTTTTACGCCAGTTTCGATGGTTGACAACGGTTTGAATTTTAGACGACTGGGTAAAGATAGCGCAGTCCGGATGGGCTACCTTCGTCGCTATGCATTTCAATTTCTGGAAATGGGAAGGCACGGGCAACGATTTCATCTTGTTCGATCAACGAGAATGGCCGGAATTGCCCAACGCGGAGGACATTGCTGCGTGGTGCAACCGCGAGCAGGGCCTCGGGGCGGATGGGGTGATTTTTTTTCAACCGTGCACAGATTTAAATGCTTCAGGCAAGTGCGATGCCTGGGAAATGGATTACCGCAATGTTGACGGATCTCGCTCTTTTTGTGGTAATGGCAGCCGTGCTTTGTTTGCCTTTTTGCGCGCTCAGGGATGGATGAAGCCTGAGGGAGGTGTATTGCATGCATGCGATGGTGCGCACGCAGTGAAATGGCATTCTGAACTTGAAGTTCCAGCTGTTCAACTGATGAATGTAAACCCGCCGATCAAAGCGCCGAATTGGGCAAGCTCTTCCGGATTGGCGGATTTTGTGGATACGGGAAGTCCTCATCACATTGAATGGATACAACCGAGTGAGTTAGCTGCGTTTGATGTTTCATCACGCGGAAAGAGCATTCGGAATCAAGCACATTATGCTCCGGATGGAGTCAACGTTGATTTTGTTTCTTGTTCGGGTCCGGCCGCCATGCAAATGCGCACCTACGAGCGGGGTGTGGAAGATGAAACAAAGGCATGCGGCACTGGAGCCGCCGCAGCGGCCATTGCCGATTTCAATCGACGGGGGGGAGCGCACTTTCGTAAGGTGGCTATGGCAGGAGGGGAGCTCATCATTGAATTTCAACCGGAGCAAAAGCCTGATTCTCTGTATTGCGAAGTGTGGCTTGCGGGCGCGGCGCAACAACTTTCTCGAGGCGTCAAGGACGGAGCCAAGTGGTTGATGATGGCGGTGCTGCTGTTTTGCTCATTTGGCGCATCCAACCCCGTCTCTGCAGTGAACCGTACCGCCTCGTCCTCTTGGTCAGACGATGTTCAAGTTTCAATTTTGACCGGTTCACCTGGTCCTGAATTGTACAGTGCATGGGGGCATACAGCCATCAGGATTACAGATTGGGGACAGACGCCGCCCGTCGATTGGACGTACAACTATGGAACGTTCCAATTCAGCGAAGGTTTTTATACCCGTTTCATGCGTGGCCAACTGGATTATCGGTTGGCCAAAGCTCCATTCGCTGCGTTTCAGCGTGAATACTTGACGGCCAATCGAGCCATTTTGGAGCAAGTTCTTGAAATTAGTCCAGACGACGCTTGGGCTCTGATTGCCTTTTTGGAATGGAATCACTTGCCTGAAAACCGGGTTTACTCGTACAAGTTTCTCCACGACAATTGCAGTACCCGGGCCCTCAGTGCCCTGCAAAATGCATGGGGGGAACGTTTTGAGCCGCATTGTGAGAAGGATGAAGCCCGCTTGAGAGAGGTCACCTACCGACAAGCATTGGAGCCATACATCCAAGGGGATGCTTGGATTGAAACGGGCATTGACTTCATTTTGGGTCCGCGCGTGGATCGTGCAATGCCCGCATGCGGTTCGAGCTTTTTGCCGGACGGCTTGATGGCGCAAATGGTGCACGTTACTTTGGATGGACAGCCTTTCGCGGGACCGCCCGTCGAATTGTTGCCCCCACAGCTTCCATGGTTTCGCTCCGTGCATGTGCCATTCATGAAGCATCCGGTGTTTTGGGCATTCGTGGCCTTGATTTGGTCCGGCGGGTGGAGCATCCGGCGGCTGATTCAATTGCGCAATGGCTTGCAGCCTTCGCGCAAGGAGCGGTGGGCTGGAAAAGCAGTGCAGCCATTGGCGGGATTGCTTGGGGTGCTGTTATTGTTGATGTGGTCCGTTACGGATCACCAGGATACTTGGGGAAATTGGAACCTCATCTGGGCATCTCCGTTCCTGGTCGTTCTCGCTGGGTTGCGTCGCTTCAAATCTCCTTGGGCCGATCGCCTTCAGTTCATTTTAGCGCTTTTGATCTTGCTATTTTTGATTGCTGGAGCATTTGTTCCACAATTCGTATCTTTAGTAAGCGCTTGTTTGGCGTGGTCCGTTTGGTTGACCCTTGATCCTTGGAAGTGGCCGTGGGGCCGAGCGGGGGAGATCGTTTATGAACGGACGCAAAAGCGTTGAGCCTCGAGCCGATATGAAAATGAACCGATTTGCATCCATGAATTTCCCCGAGGAAAGCAGCTTTTCACTGCCGTTAGCAGCGGTGGCAATGCTATCGGCTTTGCTTTGTTTTTCAGGATGCACTCGCAAGCCGACCACATGGGAGGTGGACGTCGCCTTGCCACTCGTGGATGACTTGCTGGATTGGACTGATGTGATTGGAGACTCACTCGCGACGATTGAAACCGGATCGGTTGCGGTCATTCGTTTTGATGGCGTGATTTCGGAATTGGACATTGAAGCACTCACAAAACTTCCCGATACGCTCGTTGCCCAAGAATTAACACCTGATTTCTCAGGGGGACCCTTCGAGGTACCGCCGGGATCCGTGCTGCTGAATACGGAGGAGGATATCGCTTTTCAAGGAATTGACCAGCAATTCTCGGCCATCGTATTGGAGTCCGGTCGGATTGAATATTCCGTTGAAAGTTCAACCGATGGCTATGTGGAAATGCGCTACAATTTCCCCAGCGTCACCATCGCAGGGGAGGCGGTCGAATTGTATGTGCTGCTTCCACCAAGCACTTCAGGTGGTTTTCAATCGGAATCGGGGGTGATTGACCTTTCTGGGGCTTCCATTGATTTAACAGGAGTTTCGGGCAATGATATCAATCGCATTGCGAGTGAATTGATCATTGGCACTCCGGCTTTCATTGAAGACACGGCTCAAGTGTATGGGTCGGACAGCATTCTCGTCAGCATACATTTCAAGGATTTGCTCGTGCAGCAAGTCGCGGGATATTTCGGTCAAGAAACGTTGGATTTTGACGTCGAACAGAAAGTCTTCGATCCCGATGTCTTTACCAACGGATTTTTGGAGATCAATCCCACGCGTGCAGAACTTTCCTTTCAAAACACCTTGGCGGCGGACATGCGCTTGGATCTTGAAGCCTTTCAGATTGACGGAAGCAATGTCGGACATCCTCAATTGGGCGCGCCCCAATTTATTTCACGCGCAGACTGGAGTTCCGGCGAGTTAGAGCCGGGGGAGTGGTTCATGGATTTGCTCGAATCTGGCCCTTCCATTTTTGAACTCCTCGGTTATTTGCCGGAATGGGTGACGATGCAAGGGGCGGGACTGTTGAACCCGCTGGGTGACGTCTCCGGCGGACAAGACTTTTTTGATGCACGCTATCCTCCGCAGTTGCAGTTGGATTTGGAATGGCCGCTTCGCGGAGCCATTGAGCAATTTACTGTGCAACAGGTCTTCGACTTTAATGGATCGGATTTGCCTCAATTTGAGGGGGATCTCGTGCTGCGATTGACCAATGGATTTCCCGTGGATTGGGAATTCAATGCAGAGTGGTTGAATACCAATGATGCCTTTCCCTCCGAATTCATACAAGGTATAGTGCCTTCTTTCGGGGATGATTCAGGCGCGTCCAATGCCGTGGAATGGCGCTTGCCAGTGAGCGATTTGCGGTTGAATGATCCAAGTGAATTGCTTTTTTCTGCGCGCATGGACTCCGAAGGTGAAGTCGTCTTCACGGGCAATGAACGCCTGCGTCTCCAAGTCGTCATTGAAGGAACCCACCAAGTCACTGTCGAATGAACATGAACGGCACATCCGCTGCGGCGAAAATTGTTTGCTTCCTGCTTTTGGCGGGGCTATTCGTGCCGCTGGCGTGTGCAAGCCTTCACCCCAAGTCGTGGGTTGATTCCACGTTGTCGGCGTCGGAACCGCGAGACTCCTCGCGCTTCTTGCCTTGGTCATTGACGATGTGGGGCCAACATCGCTCCAATACAATGGACCATCAATTGGGACAGTTGCTCGTGCGTGGGGGCAACATCGATCGAACGTTAGTGGACGCCGCTAGGGAAATACAAGGGGGTGATATGGGAAGCTTTGGATTTTCTTCCGGTATTCAGTTGCACGCTCGCTCGCGGCAAATGTGGAGGGAAACGAATTGGCGGCTTTGCGGTTCTGTGCAAGCGCGATGGATTGGTGATTCACGCTGGACGCCTGACATGTATGACTTGGTTCTTACGGGCAATGCAGGGCACCTGGGACGTTGGGATGTTTTGGACGGCACGAGTGCGCGCAGCTCCGCATGGCTCAATGCTGCAGTGGGCATCGAAGGCAGGCATCAAAATCGCGTGGAATTGGGGTTAGTGTATCGCCCATTTCAATATGAAGGCTTGATCGAAACGGGGTATTTTTATGTGAATGAAGATGTTGACGATATGTTCGCGTCGATGCGGGCAAAGGCACGACTGAGTCGAAAAGCGGCCTGGGGTCTGGCGCTCAATGCGGAGTGGCATTTTCTCCGAGAAGAGGCGCCGTTTGCATTCCATGTTCAACTGCGCAATTTTGGCGCGGTGATTTCGCCCAATCCGCTGCGATTTGCCGTAGACACCGTCCTGGAAACTTCGGGATTGCCATTTTCTGGAGCGGGATGGTCGATTGCTTCCTTGCAAGAGGAAGGCTTTGCGGAAGGTTTGTATACCGCGGACTCTTCCGGCGTGGATTTGCAACGCTTGCCGAGTCGATTGGATTTGAGTTTTGAATACCCCCTTTCGCCCCGAACAGGGTGGGATGTACAAGTGCAGGTGGGGGAGTGGATGCCGTTGCCCCGCGCCATTTCGGGCTTGCGCCGGGCATTCGGAAAGCACTGGCAAGCGGGTGTTCAAGTCATCGCTGGTGGTTGGGGCCGTGTGCGGCCTGCAGCTTGGGCCCGTTGGCGGATGCCCAATGAGCGTGCAATCATGATTTATGTGGAAGATCCATGGGGCTGGGGAAGTGATTCCGCTTATGGCCGTGGCGTCACTTTGCGATACGAGTCCCTCTGATGTGGCAATTCGTTGCGCAGTTCCGAACTTAGCGGCATGGCAAATCAACCGTACGGGTCTGAAAAGTGGATGGAGCAACCGTCGCAAACGACGGGTTGGACCGCAGGAAATAAGCTGCAGATCATTGCAGGGCCTTGTGCGATTGAGGGCGAAGAAATTGCCAATCGCGTGGCAGATGGGGTTGCAGAAGCTTGCACAGCGTTGGATTTACCGTTTATTTTCAAAGGATCTTATCGAAAAGCCAATCGTTCGCGGTTGGACAGTTTTACGGGAATTGGGGATGAAAAAGCCTTGGCCATTTTACAGGCCATTGGCCAGCGGATGGGCATCCGGACGACGACGGATATTCACGCAGCGGATGAAGCGGCCATGGCGGCGGATTGCGTGGATGTTCTGCAAATTCCAGCTTTCCTTTGCCGTCAAACCGATTTGTTGGTAGCAGCGGCCAAAACAGGCAAGGTTGTCAATGTAAAGAAGGGGCAATTCTTGGCGCCCGAGGCGATGGAACATGCGATTCGAAAGATCCACGAATCTGGAAATTCGAAGGCCTGGCTGACCGAGCGTGGCACCATGTTGGGCTACCAGGACATGGTGGTTGATATGCGCGGGTTCCCTGTCATGCGTCAATTTGGTCCCGTCATCGCTGACATTACGCACAGCTTGCAGCAGCCCAATCAACCTTCCGGCGTGACCGGCGGTAAACCCGGGTTGATCGCAACGGTTGGAAAAGCCGCAGTCGCTGCAGGGGCAAACGGCGTATTCATTGAGACGCATCCAGATCCTGCTTCAGCGCTTTCGGATGGCGCCAATATGCTTCCTCTGAATCGCTTGTACGATTTGCTGAAGCAATTGAAGCGAGTTCATGAGGCCGTTCAAAATTGATCGGATGATGCATTTGCACAATCCACGAATTGTTGATCGCCAAGCCACATTGGGTTGGATGCGATGTGTTTTGGCGTTGCTGGCTTTGGTCGGTAGTGCCTTCAGCACGTTGGCCCAGGTCGATACAGTGGAGGTGCGCATTTGGGGCGGTCAGCAGGATGACCGTGGCGTGCGCTTGATTCAGCTTGCAGACGGAGATTTACTCAGCCTGAGTTCCACGAACAGCACGTCGACCAACCAACCACAGGCATGGGTTCAACGGATTGACTCCAATGCCCACGTCGTGTGGGAATCGACATTGAGTGATTCACCCTTGTTGCAACCGGTGGATGCGGTCGAACATGAGGACGGACGCATTACGGTTTTGAGCATGCGGTACGCGAGCGCCGCGGATGGATACGATTGGCACTGGCAATCCTTGGCGCCGGATGGGACACCACAAGGCAGTCAGTCGTGGGGCACGGCATCTTGGGATCTCCCGTTGCGTTGTTTCGACCGTTCGGGTGAGCTTTGGTCGGTGGGAATGACCTACGCATCCGGTTCGGGCGACGTACAGTGGACGCGCCATGTGTGGACAAACGAGAATTGGATGCTCTCCGATGCGGCCGCGTGGGGAACCGAACAAGAAGAAGTGGTTACCGATGCCTTGATTGTGGGAGACACCTTGTTGGTAAGCGCCACCCTCGAAGCGGAACAACGTGCTTCGTTGACCGCGTATGACCTGATCTTGGGTGAGACCACTTGGACGTATTGGAGCGTGTGGGATGAACCCACGTCTTCGGTTGCATTGGATGCGCGGGATACGACCGTTGCGGGGCTGATGAACGTGGAAACGGCAGATGGAATCCGACTGGCATTTGTTTGCCTAAGCCTGTCGGGAGATACATTGCTGGAGAAAATCCCCGGCTCAGGAGTGGATGTCGAAGCTTACGATTTGCAATGGTACAGCGATGGCGATTTTGCTACCATTTCGATGACGGAAGGCTTGGGTTTGGGTGGAGAGGAATTGCTTTTCTCACGGTGGTCTGCGGAGAACGGTGCATGGCAGGGAGGCCCCACATTTGGGACTCCTTGGGATGAACGACCGGCGAGCATGCTCTGCGATGCCTCGGATCGCATTTGGGTACTCGGGCGCACGGATGGTTATTCGAACGGTCGCGACGATGTTTATCTGCTTCAATTTCCAGACGCCTCTATTGGGGATTACTTTGGGAATGTGGAGACGAATATCTGGGAAACAACGCTTTCCATTGAAGCCGATGCAATCCAAGCAAATGCGGGTTGGAAAGTCTTTCCCAATCCCGTTTCGGCGCTGTTTGAAATTCGCGGGTACCGGCCAGGACAGCACTGGACCGTCTTTGACAGTTGGGGCCGTAAACTAGCGGAAGGACAAGGAAGCACGGTGGATGCTTCGCAGTGGCCTGCCGGCATGCTTTGGCTGGTGCCTTCCAATTCTGACAACACGCGCACCATGCGGGCATTGAAACTGAATGTGGTTCGCTGAATCTTGGGACCAGCCGATCATGCTGTTTCCAATCTTGGCATCCATCTTGCAAACGCATCGACCATGAAGAAATTGAAATTCCTCCACCGACTGCGGCTCTTGCTTGTGGTCAATTTTTCGACTCGTTTGTCCATGGTCGTCATCACGAGCATCTTGCTCATGGCCTGCGAGGCATCGAAGCCATTGGCTGTGGCCGAAACGGTTACTCGATTTTCAAATTGCCAAGCGACTCCTTTTGTATCTGTTTCTGCCACGCAGCAAGACGTTTTACCTGGCCTTGAGTCCAATGTGCGAAAACAGCGGACCTATCGATTGGAGATGGAGATTCCGGCAGCAGAAGGCGATGCTTGGTTGAATGCGATGGAATCAATCGATAAATGGGAACTGTGGGTGGACTCGGTTGTGGTGCCCCTAAGGTTTCGCCCCATGCGTGCTCCGATGCACCTCAAATTTGGTGGCCTCCGCACGTTTTATGCTCCGGCCCGTGAGGGAAGCATGCAGTTGCCCGTTGAGGAATATGCGCGCCATGGAACGGAGTTACAGGGAAAGGCTCGATTGGTAGGGTACAATGCTACTGAATGTTATTCATACTCTTTGGACACCTTGCAGGCCTTACCGCTTATTATTGCCCCTTAACTCATGCCGTTCATTCACATCTTTCACCGCAGGCATTTTCGTTGTGCATTCCTTTTGTGCATGACATCATGGATGCTAGCGTCTCAGGTGTCGTCACAACATGTGATGCAGGCCTTGGACAATCACAAGGTGGAATTGGAAGGAGAAACAATGCGGCCGGGCCGAGCGTTTCAGGTCTCAAATCAGGAATGCCCGCTGGCAGGTCCTCACTTTGCCAAGGCTCGGAAGATGCGGATTTGGAATGCGGTTTTATTGCAAATTGGTATCGTGGAGATTGTCGTCGGCATATTGGCCATCGAACAAAATCAGTTGGCCTTTGGAATCACTGCCGCCGCTTCAGGAGGCATCGTCGAAGGGGTCCTCTCGAATCGAAATAAGCGAATACAGCAGGAAGTAGAGGAAGGGGCGAGGGCGTTCAATCAATGCCACTTCATGCGCTGAACCTCGATGGGTTGTCCGAGCGTTGAATGTGCTCCGTGGCTCCATAGCCGTTTGGGTAAGGGGTGAATCCCTTGAACGAAAGCCGGTTTGATTCCTTGCGGAGTCGCAGTGATTAAGGTATATTTGCAAACGCTTCGAAGGAGGCAATGATGGGGGATTAGCTCAGCTGGCTAGAGCGCTTGCATGGCATGCAAGAGGTCATCGGTTCGACTCCGATATTCTCCACCCATATCGAACAGACGGCGTGCCATTGCGGTGCGCCGTTTTTTGTTTCAATCCACCTTGCACGTATTGGCTCCAAAGAGCCGATAGAGGAAGCACGTTCCCACCAGCGCATTGAAAAAGAGAATGGCGCCGATCGATCCCACAATCGTGGAATACCAGGATGGCTCGAGAATGAAGAAAGAGGGCAGCAGGAAAAGGGAGATGATGAATCGGGTGATTCGTTCCGCTTTGTTTTGGTTGGTCAAGAATAGCTTCATTTCCGAGTTGTTAAGTTGTCTGTGATGCAGAACTCAAATGCGATAGCGCTCACTTCCGAATGCTTCGCCATTTCCTGTTTGGCAATACTGCCGGAGGCTTTCGAGGTATTTGGCAGAGCTGAAATTCATATTGGCCATGGAATCATCGGCAGTTTCAAAGCCTTCGTGCTTGAATCGCACCCTCGTTTTCCCATCATTTTCATCCAATGAGTAGGTCATGATGTGGCCTTCAATCGGCATAGCAGTCTCCACACATTTCCAAGCGATGCTTTTGTTTTCGATAAATTCGACTACTTCGAATTGGAATCCCATTTCTCCAAAATAGATTTTGAAAGTCGCCCCTTCCTCGGCTGTGAACGCTTCGGTTCGGGAGTACCAGCTGGATAAGCCGTCCGGTGTGCTGATGGCTCGAAAGACTTTTTCAATGGGATGTTGAATGTGCAATAAATGCTGAATGGTACTCATGATGTGTCTAAATTGAATTATGACCAAGGTAGCTTGCTATCAAAAGCTTTCGGCATTTCTGTGCAAGGCGATTGTCATTTTTGATTTTCTATAACCACCTTTATCCCATGGATCCGTCCGACGCACAAAGCCGCAAACGAAAGTTGCTTGTCAATGCCTTTTTTGTGTTCGTCGCTCTCTTCGTGGTGATGGATTTTGCGATTCCGGGCAAGGTGGCGGAGGATCATATTTTGCGCATCCAAAGGCAGGTTCAAAAGCACAACAACGCCGCGAGAGGGTTTCATTACTCGCATCGATTGGTGACCGCGCATCGTGTGTTTTCAGTATCTGAAGAGGTGGCGCAGCGAGCAGAGGCAGGGGCGCCCATTGTGTATTCCGTTTCCCGGGTGTTCGATGAGCTCAACTGGTGCAGAGTCCCTTCGACCGATGCGAGGTCGTATTACTCCCTTCGATGGCTGTCCGCAGTGCTACTCCCGCTCTTGACCTTGGCGGCCATGTTTTTCGAGCCCCGTTACAAGGGTGCTGTGGAAATGGGCATTGTGGTCTTTGTTTTCCAAGTACTTTTGCTCGCTGATGTGTTGTTTTTACTGTTACGCTGAGCGATTCAATTCACGTTTTGCGGATATTCGTGCGATGCAATCCATTGATTTGAATGAGAAGTTTGCGGTGATCTCCGATCGCTGGAATCCCCGAATCGTGGCCTCTCTGAATGGCCAGGACGTCAAACTGGCCAAAATTGAAGGCGATTTTGTCTGGCATGCCCACGCTGAGGAGGACGAGATGTTTTACGTGGTCAAAGGACGGCTCGAACTCCACTTTCGAGACAAAGTTGAGGTGGTTTTACCGGGTCAAATGATCGTGGTGCCAAAAGGAGTGGAGCACAAACCATTGGCCACGGAGGAGACGTGGATCATGTTGTTTGAGCCGCACAGCACAGATCACACAGGCGGCGTTGAGACACCCTTGCGCCAGCAGCAGATTGAGCGGATTTGACCGAGCGCTGTTTTCCGAGGGATTACGATGATTTACCGCCCCTCCACGTGCAGCACGCGCGAGTAACGTTTCAAGCTTCGCAGTAGAAAGAAGATGGCAAATGAGCCCATCAATGCGGCTTGCCAAAATGGATGCAGCACGGCGTCCCAGTCTTGCGTGATGTGCACGTAAGTCTTTCCAGCGGAAACCATTGCCAAGCTCAAGAACACAGCGAAAAATCCGTTGTATTCGCGCTTGAGCACGTTGCGCAAGGAGAATTCCACATCCGGTGCCACCCACTTGAGGTTGCGGGGCCAAAAGGACGGAACGTCCACGGACCAATCCAGGTAGGCTTGACCAAATTTCACCCGCAAAAACGCCTCTTCGGCGAACATGATGCGCTCATAGTACAGCCAGTAAAGCAAGCAGCAAACCACCGTGAACCAAACATTTCCCACGTAGATCATGATGCCCAGCCACATGAAGAAGTTGCCGAGGTACAGTGGATGCCGGACGAGGCTGTACATGCCTTTCGTGTTCAACACTTCGGCCACTTGACCGGCTTTGGTGTTGCGGCCAGAAGTGCCACGGGGCGTGTAACCGATGGTGAGGGATCGAATGACCAAACCCAGCATGGAAACAACGATGCATCCCACCGCACTCACAAGATCAAACGATTGAAAAAGCGGGTCCCATTGCATTCCAATGACCACAGCCATCAAGGCGTAAAGTGCGAGTGGGAAGTAGGAGCGTCCGCGGAACAGCCAATTGCCTGAGCGTTC
>Ga0315315_10005667_pt1 | contig 11532 bp, 12 predicted proteins | sample M140m3416metaG_FD_203699 | JGI IMG/M metagenome (GOLD analysis project Ga0315315, IMG submission 203699) | Ammonia-oxidizing marine archaeal communities from Monterey Bay, California, United States - M1 40m 3416 | ecosystem: Environmental > Aquatic > Marine > Intertidal zone | place: USA... | reverse complement strand
TTCAATTTTGTTCCTAACTTCCTCTACATAACTTTTAGCAAGTTCGTATGAATTATTAACAACTGTTGTTACTTTTTTATCAAAATATTTTTCTAATGCAAAAGAGAACAGAAACAGTGAAAAAATAGAAATTAGTATTGATGGTGTTAAGGTAAATAATGAAAAATAAGTAATGTATCTTTTATTTGAGGTAATACCATCTTTGTCAATATCATTTTTTATTGATTTTTTAATTTCCTTGAAAATAAATATAAATAATAAAAAAAGTAAAAAAATATTTAGAATTAGTAAATACTGTAAATTCTTTTGATTTAATTCTACAAAACTTCTGTCTATAAAGGTTAAAAAAGTTAAAAAACCAATAAATAGTGTGATACTAGATAGAATGATTATGAATATATTTTTTTTCAAAAATTCTAACATTATTTAGAATTATAGTATTTATATAAATGAACAACTATTTTGTAATATTAGCTGCTGGAAAAAGTAAGAGATTTCATAAAAAAATTGCTAAACAATTATATAAATATAAAAATAAAGAAATTATTGATCACTCAGTAGAAAAAGCTTTGGATTCTAAGCTTTTTAAAAAGATAATAATTGTAACCAATAATCTTAATCATTTTAAAAAAAAAAAATACTTCAAACAAATTAATGTTATTAATGGTGGTAAAGAGAGATCAGACTCATCTTTAAATGCTTTAAAGTATATAAAAAAATATAAGCCTCTAAATGTTTTTATACATGATGCTGCTAGACCAAATTTTTCAATCAAACTACTTAAAAATATTTCAAAAAATTTAAAAAAAAACAAAGCAGTTGTGCCAGTTATCAATTCAATAGACTCAATAAAATATAAAATTAAAAATCAAATATTTAATCTTGATAGGAATAATTCATTATTAACTCAAACCCCACAAGCTTTTAAATTTAAAGAATTGTATAAATTGGCTTGCAAGGAAAAAAATAAAGTAGCTGATGAGGCGACCCTTTTTCTAAATCAAAATTATAAGGTAAAATTTATATCAGGTGAAAATCAAAACAGTAAAATTACCTACCTAAATGACACAAAAACCTCAAAAACTTATTTTGGTATTGGATTTGATTTACACAGATTGAGTAAAAATAAAAAACTATATCTAGGTGGAGTAAAAATTCCCTTTCACTCAGGACTTGAAGGGCATTCTGATGGAGATGTAATTTTGCATGCAATAATTGATGCCATTTTAGGTGCAACTAGAAAAAAAGATATTGGTACTTATTTTCCCAGTACGAAAAAATTCAAAAATATAAGATCACCTAAGATGCTAACACCTATTATAGACAATCTTAAAAAATCTAATTTTTTAATTAATAATCTTGATATAAATTTAATTTGCGAACAACCAAAAATTTCAAAATACCGAAACAAAATAATTAATTCAATTTCAAATCTAATGAATTTAAATAAAGATCTTATTAACATTAAAGGAAAAACAGTAGAAAAATTAGGTTTAATAGGAAGAGAAAAAGCAATAGCTTGTGAAGTAATATTATCAATTACAAAATATGATTAAAATTTTAAATACATTATTTGTTACAATGTTTGGTTTGGGAAAAATTCCAATAGTTCCTGGAACTTTTGGATCATTAGCTACAGCGATTTTGCTTTACTTTTTTTTTCATATATTAAATTTTTCCTCAACAATTATATTAATTGGTTTGGTAATTATTTTTATCTATTCTTTTTCAGCAGTTGCGACACATATTAAAGATAATGAAAATAAAGATCCCAAAGAAATTATAATTGACGAATTTATTGGTCAATCAATTCCAATTTATCTCTATGAAATTTCACATGGAACAGAAAAATCATCTGATGAGGCTATAATTTTTTATAGTGTGTGTTTTGTATTGTTTAGATTTTTTGACATAGCAAAACCGTTTCCAGTTAGTTTTTTTGATAAAAACTTTAAAAATAGTTTTGGTGTTATTATGGATGATGTTTGTGCTGGATTCTATGTAGTTTTATCTTTAATTTCTTTTATGGTTTTAAGCAGTTATCTAATCTAATGAAATCTTTAGTAAAAATATTGATTAAAAAAAAACTTAAAATTTCATTTGCAGAGTCCTGTACTGGTGGATTGCTTGCTAGCTCAATTACTTCAATAAGTGGGGCATCAAAAATATTCAATTTAGGTTTGGTTACCTACTCCAATCAAGCAAAAATTAAATTTTTGAAAGTGAATAAAGATATCATCAAAAAATATGGTTCTGTAAGTCATGAATGTTGTTTAGAAATGGTAAATAATTTATCTAAAATATCAAAAGCTGATATTAATGTTTCTATAACTGGAATAGCAGGTCCAAAAGGTGGTACAAATCAAAAACCTGTTGGTCTTGTTTATATTGGAGTTAAAAAAGGGAATAAAACACAAATAAATAAGTGTTTTTTTAAAAATAAGCAAAGATCTTCTATACAAAAGGCTACCGTAAAAAAGGCTTTAGGTTTAATTCTTAAGGTTACCAAATAACTCTTTCGCCCTATTTTGAAAAGCATCAGCTATTTTGTCTAAACCAAATTGAAATGACTTTGTCATCACAATATTTAAAAATTTATTTTGAATCTCAAAATCAATGTCAAAAGAGATTTCTGTTCCATTTTCCTGTTCTTTAAAATGCCATATATTTTCAAGATGATTTAGAGGTCCGCCAATATTAGTAACTTTAATTGTATTATTCTTTTTATCAAATTTAACATCACTTTTATAGGTATCTTTGAAAGGTCCCTTGCCTATTGTAAGATCAGCAATAATTAATACTAAATTGCCTTCATTATTTTTTTCATAAACATGGGCATCTAAACAAAAAGGGACAAAATCTGGATATTTTTCAATATCAAGTACTAAATCAATTAATTGATTTTTGTTGCATTCAATTAATCTCATAACTGAAGCCTTTGGCATTAATTAAAATTATTTCTGTTTTGTTGAAGTTTAGCGAAATCTTCATCAGCATGATAAGACGATCTTGTAAGGGGTGATGATGAAACTAATAAAAATCCTTTTGCCTTTGCTATAGTTCCAAGTTCTTCAAATTCTTGCGGTGTATAATATCTATCTAGAGGAAAGTGTTTTACAGATGGCTGTAAATATTGTCCAATTGTTAAAAAATCTACATCAGCTGCTTTGAGATCATCCATTACTTGTAATATTTCATCTTTATTTTCACCTAGACCAACCATTATTCCAGATTTAGTAAAAACTTTTTTATTGATTTTTTTTGCATTCTTTAAAAGTTCCAAAGATGCAAAGTATCTTGAGCCTGGTCTGACTTTTAAATAAAGACCGGGTACGGTTTCAATATTGTGATTAAAAACATCAGGATTAGCTTCTAAAACTTTTTTAAAAGCATCACCTTTTCTTAAAAAATCAGGTGTTAATACTTCTATAGTGGTATTTGGGTTTGTTTTTCGCGTTTGATTGATAACTTCAAAAAAATGATTAGAACCTCCATCTACTAAATCGTCTCGATCAACTGAAGTTATAACAACATGTTTCAAATTTAGTTTTTTTACTGCTTGTGAAATTTTAATTGGTTCTAGTATATCTAATTTACCAGGTTTACCTGTTTTTACATCACAGAAAGCACATGCTCTTGTGCAAGTGTCGCCCATAATCATAAATGTTGCATGTCTTTTACTCCAACATTCAGTGATATTAGGGCAGTTTGCCTCCTGACAAACAGTGACTAGATTATTCTTATTTACAATCGTTTTAGTTAAAAAAAACTCTTTACTGTTAGAAAGTTTAGACCTTATCCACTCAGGCTTCTTTTTAATTGGATTAATTGGATTTTTAACTTTCTCAGGATGTCTAGGTTTAATTTTCTCTGTCATTATTTTGAATTATATAAATCTGTTCATTTTTTTTACCAAATAAAAATCTTTCTCTAATTAATGTTTCAATATAATCAAGGTCCAGATTGTCACTTAATAGTGAATTTTCAAAATCCAAGTCTTTAACTTGATTAATTATTAAATTTTCCTGTTTTTGAAGGTTATTTAAAATTTCTTTTTTATCAAAATACGAGATTAATCCTCTTTGACCTGATAGGAGATTAAAAAAGAAATATAAAATTAAAAAAGTACTTATTAAAAGAAAGTAGTTTTTTTTTAAACTTTTCAGCATTAATTAACTTTATTCATTCTTACTTTTTTTCCAAGATCTTCTTCTATGCGTAATAATTGATTATATTTTGCCACTCTCTCTGATCTTGCTAAAGAACCAGTCTTTATTTGACTAGAATTGGTTCCAACCGCCAAATCAGCAATAAATGTATCCTCACTGTCTCCAGATCTGTGTGAAATTATAGTTTTAAAACCAATAATTTGTGCAAACTTTATTACATCAATAGTTTCTGAAACTGTTCCTATTTGATTTAATTTTATTAAAATTGCATTTGACGATAAATTCAAAAAACCCTTTTTAAGTCTTTCTAAATTTGTAACATAAAGATCATCACCAACAATTTGCACCTTTTTAATTGATTTCATCAATTTATTCCAGGAAACCCAATCATTTTCTGCAAATGGATCTTCAATAGATTTAATCTTATATTTATTGATAATTTTTTTATATTCATCAATTGTTTTTTCAACAGATATAAAAGTCTTGGAATGAATTGAATATTTATTTTTTTTGAACAATTCGTTGGCTGCCACATCTAAACAAATTGAAACATCTCGACCATTTACGAAACCAGATTTTTTTATGGCTGAAACAATTAAATCTAGTGCTTGATGGTTGTTATTTATCATTGGTGCAAAACCACCTTCATCACCAACTGAGGTTGATAAACCTTTTGTTTTAATAATTTTACTTAAATTTTTAATAACTATAAAACAAATTCTCATTGCTTCTGAAAAACTTTTTGCTCGATCTGGTCTAATCATAAATTCTTGAATTCTCAAACCATTATTTGCATGAGCACCACCGTTAATAATGTTCATCAACGGATATGGTAACTTAAAATTATTTTTAATCAAAAAAGTTTTATACAAAGGTAATTTATTTACTTTAGCAGAAAGTTTTTTTACAGCCATGGATACAGCCAAAATTGCATTTGCTCCTAATTTAGTTTTCTGTCTTGTTCCATCTAAATTGATCATTAAAGAGTCAATTCTTTCTTGATCATGAATACTATAACCTTTTATTTTTTTTGAAATTTTAGAATTAATTAAATTAATTGCACCAAAAACACTTTTTCCTAAATATTTTTTGTTATTTTTATCTCTTTTTTCAAATGCCTCATATGTACCTGTTGATGCACCAGATGGACATATGGCTCTTGCATTATTATTTTTTGTAAAAACTTCAGCTTCAATTGTTGGGTTTCCCCTACTGTCAAAAACCTGACGGGCTTTTACTTTTAAAATTTTACTCACTAATTTTTTATTAAATTATCAATATCTGTTAGTTGTTTTAATAAATTTTCTAATTTATCTAATGGTACCATATTTGGACCATCTGATGGTGCATTGTCCGGGTCTTGATGGGTTTCAATAAAAACACCTGCAACGCCAACAGCTACTGCAGCTCTAGCTAAATATTCTACAAACTCTCTTTGACCTCCACTTTTTTCTCCAAGACCACCAGGTTGTTGAACTGAATGAGTGGCATCAAATATTACTGGATATCCATTCTTTGCCATTATTGGAAGTGATCTCATATCTGAGACAAGTGTATTATATCCAAAACTTGCACCTCTTTCTGTTACTAATATATTTTTATTTCCAGAGTCTGAAATCTTTTTAGTGACATTTACCATGTCCCATGGTGCCAAAAATTGACCTTTTTTAACATTAATAATTTTATTAGTTTTAGCAGCAGCTATTAATAAATCTGTTTGTCTGCAAAGAAAAGCTGGTATTTGAAGTATGTCAGCATGCTCACTTACAATAGAACATTGTTCTATATTGTGAATGTCGGTTAAAATTGGTACATTTAACTCTTTTTTAATTTTATCAAATATAGGAAGTGATGTTTCTAAGCCTGCTCCTCTTTTTCCTTTAAGACTAGTTCTGTTAGCTTTATCAAATGATGTTTTATAAATAAATCCAAGATTAAACTTCTTTGTAATTTCTTGAATTTTTCCTGCCATATCCATTGCATGTTGCTCCGTTTCAAGCTGACAAGGGCCTGCTATAATACAAATCTTATTATCGTTAGAGATTTCTATATTTCCGCAATTTACTTTTACACTATTCATTTATGATTTTTTGATGCTTTGATAAATGATGAGAATAATGGATGAGGAGCCAAAGGTCTAGATTTAAATTCAGGATGAAACTGAACACCTACAAACCACGGGTGATTTATAAGCTCAATTATTTCTGGTAACTCGCCGTCTGGTGATAAACCTGAAAAAATCATACCTTTTTTCTCAAATTTTTCCTTATAAGCAATATTAACTTCATATCTATGCCTATGTCTTTCCTTAATTAAACTTTTTTTGTATATTTTCTTAATCAAAGAACTCTCTTTTAATTTTGCATCATAAGAACCCAATCTCATGGTGCCGCCTAAATCTTTATTGGTACCCTTGATTTTTTTTCCATCTTTAGTCCATTCATTTATTAAACCAATAATATGTAAACCTTTTTTATCAAACTCACTTGAGGTGGCTTTTTTCAAATTTAATTTATTTCTTGCAAACTCTATTATAGCCATTTGCATTCCATAACAAATTCCAAGGAAAGGAATTTTATTATTTCGTGCAAATTTAATTGCTTCAATTTTGCCTTCAGTCCCTCTTTTGCCAAATCCTCCAGGTATTAATATTCCAGATATGTTTTGAAGTTTTGCTTTTATTTCAGATGCTTTTAATTTTTCAGAGTCAATTCTTACTAAATTAACTTTAATATTATTTACAATACCTCCATGTGTAAGAGCTTCATCAAGAGATTTATAGGCATCTTTTAACTCAACATATTTACCTATTATAGCTATATTTATTTGTCTTTTTGTTTGTAAAATAATTTTGGTTATTTTTTTCCAAGGGGCCAAATTTACATTTTTTTTAGATTTTAGTTTAAAGTAATTTAAAACTTGAATATCTAATTTTTCTTTAAAAAAACTGATAGGAGCTTCATAGATTGTTTTAACATCAACTGTTTCAATTACATTTTTGATATTAACATTACAAAATAATGAAATTTTTTTTCGGTGCTGTAATGGAATTGGTCTTTCTGACCTACAAATAATTATATCTGGTTGAATACCAATACTTCTTAGTTCTTTAACAGAATGTTGAGTTGGTTTTGTTTTAATTTCATCTGATGATTTTAAATAAGGTACTAGAGTTAAATGGATAAAGAGTGCATTTTTTTTTCCAATATCATTTGCAAACTGTCTTATTGCTTCAACAAAAGGTAAGCTTTCTATATCACCTACTATTCCTCCAATTTCACAAATAACAAAATCTTCTTTTGATGAGTCATTTTTTATAAAGTCTTTTATTCGATCTGTTATATGAGGTATTACCTGAACAGTTTTTCCTAAGTATTTTCCTTTACGTTCTTTTTTAAGAACATCACTATAAATCTTTCCTGTAGTAATATTATCAGATTTTTTTGCTGATACACCTGAAAATCTCTCATAATGTCCTAGATCTAAATCAGTCTCTGCGCCATCATCTGTAACAAAAACTTCTCCATGTTGAAATGGACTCATTGTTCCTGGATCAACATTCAGATAAGGATCTAATTTTCTAAGTCTTACTTTATATCCTCGTGATTGTAACAAATAAGCTAACGATGCTGAAGAGAGTCCTTTTCCTAATGAAGAAACCACGCCGCCCGTGACAAAAATAAATCGCGCCATGGAAGTATCTTATAGCGAAAAAAAATGAAATTGAAAAGTATTAATTGTTATTTTCTGGTATTGCAGGTGTATCTTCTGTTTTTTCTTCAACAGTGTCCAAAACTGAAGATGTTGGGGCCAAATCACCTCTAGAAATAATTGTTAAACCTAAACTGCATATAATAAATAAAGTCGCAACAATAGCAGTAGCTTTAGTCATAAAATTACCAGCACTTCTTGAAAACATAAAGTTTTCTTGTGAAACACCAATACCAAGTGCGCCACCCTCTGATTTCTGCATCAAAACTAATAGAACTAAAATAATTGCAAATACGATGTTTAGAACCAATAATATGTTTTCCATGTGCGTTAAATATATGTTTTTTTAATTATATCAATAAATTTTTTTGAGTCTTGGGATGCACCACCTATTAAAAAACCATCAATATTATTAATGGACCTTAATTCATGAATATTTTTCGGATTGACAGATCCACCATAAATAACTTTTAGTTTTCCAATTTTTTTCTTAATAAAATTTATAGTATTGGATAATTCAGTTGACTTTGGAATTAAACCAGTTCCGATAGACCAAACTGGCTCATATGCTATTAAAACTTTATTATTACTTTTTATTTTATTCAAACCCAGTTTAATTTGTTTATTTAAAACTTGATTGGTAATTTTTTTTCTTTTTTCTTTGTTTGTTTCACCAATACAAAAAATTACTCTCAGTCCAGATTTTAGAGCACTTTTGATTTTTCTATTAATTAATCTATCACTTTCACCTGCTTGTCTATTCTCAGAGTGACCAATTATGACATATTTGGCCCCAACATTTTTTAACATTTTAGAATTAATCGAACCAGTGAAAGCACCATAAGAGTCTTGTTCATGACAATTTTGGGCGCCAACCTCAATATTTGAATTTTTTAATTTTTTTGACATCGGACGAATTAACGTACTAGGTGGACAATAAATAATTTTGATATCTCTTTTATTTTTAAAATTTTTAAAAAACTTATTAACTTTATGTAGTGAATTTATTGAATTTAAACCACCATACATTTTCCAATTTGCTATAAAATACATATATTTATTTGTTATTTGCCTTAATTTAATCTATAGGTTTGCTTTTTATAGTTCAATAAATTTATAAAGTAATGATTAGTAGTTTTAGAAATTTTGCCAAAACTAAATTTGCAGGGTTGTTAGTTTTTATTATGATAATCCCTTTTGTATTTTGGGGGATGGGAAGTATGTTCAGTAGTGGAAATACAAATAATATAGCAAAGGTTAATAAAACTAATATTTCAACTCAAGAATTTATAGATTATCTAAATAGTTCAGGTGTACCGCAAGAAACAATAAAAAATAATTTAGATAATAATATTATTGAAGAACTATTATCAGGTTTAATTTCAACAACTTTACTTGAATTAGAGGTGAAAGATTTTAATATAATTATTTCTGAAAATACTCTACTTAAGAAAATAAAAAAAAATAAAAATTTTTTAGATGAGAATGGAATTTTTCAAAGATTAAAATATGAAAAATTTTTACTTGAAAATAATCAATCTGCACCTGCTTTTGAATTAAGGTTAAGAGGTCGTGAATTACAAAAAAATTTGTTCGATTATATTGGAGCTGGAACTGTTTCGCCAAAATTCTTAGTTAATAAACTTTATGAGGAAGAAAATAAAAAACTTGAAATAGATTTCATTAATTTGAATAAATTTTATAAACAAAAAAAAAGCTTTACTAATCAAGATTTAATTAATTTTATTGATGAAAATAAAGATCAGCTAAAAATTGAATATCTTGATTTTAATTACGCAGTTATAAATCCAAAAAATTTAATAGGGATTGATGAATTTAATCAAACATTTTTTGATAAAATTGATCAAATTGATATAGATATATCTAATGATGTTGATTTTGAAAAGATTGTTCAAGAATTTAATTTAAAACCAATTAAAATTAAAAACTTTAAATTTTCTGACAAAAAAAATGAGATAGAAAAAAAAATCTTTCAATTGAAAGATAATAGATTTGATATTTTTGAAAACGAAGATAATTATATTCTTTACAAGATAGAAAATATTAATCAAAAACAACCAGATTTATCTGATATTCAAACGAAAGATGAAGTTCTTACGTTAGTTTACCAAAAAAATAAATTTGATTATAATAGAAAGTTATTAGAAAAAATTAGAAATAATAATTTTAATAATGATGATTTTTTAAAATTAGGTCAGGGAATATTGGAAAGTACTAGATTAAATTCAATAAAAGATAATAAAAAATTTGAAATTAACTCAGTTGAAATTTTATACTCTCTTCCAATTAATTCATTTACCTTAATTAATGATGAGAAAAATAATATTTATTTAGCTAAAATAAAAGAATTTCAAAACGAAAAAAAAGTAAATAATGACAAATTAATAGAGTACACAAAAAAACAAAACTCAAATAAAAAAAATACCTTATTAAAATCTTATGATTTATTGTTAAATGAGAAATACAATGTCGTTATGAATCAGAAAACGATTGAACGAGTTAAAAATTTCTTTCAATGATAATTAATCGAAGCTTCAAAGAATTTAAGTTTCGACATAGAAGCAAAAAAAACCAAATAATATATTCATCAAAAAAAATAAAAAATGATAATGAAGTAACCAATTTAATTGATAACTTTCTTGTCGAAAAAAATAGCTTTATTTTTGAGTCCGTTGAGAAAGGTAAAATTAAAGGAAGGTATACTATTTTTGGTAAAAACCCTGATAAAATTTGGGAATTTAATAATAATAACTCCTACCTAATTAAAAATAAAAAAAAAATTAAGTTAAAAGACAAACCACAAAAATTAATTGAAAATATAATTGAAGAATTTAAATTTAAAATTCCTTTAGGACTGCCTCCAATATCATCTTTAATATCAGGCTATTTCTCCTATGATTCAATTAGATATATTGAAAATATATCTAATACTTGTAAGGATGATCTTAAACTACCTGACGTAAGACTGTTAAGACCTCAAACTTTAATTGTTCACGATAATTTAAAAAAGAAAATTTTTTTTATTATAAATATATTTAAAGATGAAAAAATTAATGATTATTCAAAAAAATATTTAGAGATAAAAACAGAACTTCAAAATCTATTAGAACAATCCTCAAAAAGGTATATTTACAAATCTAAATCTAAAAGAATAAGTAGTATCAATGTAAGGTCAAATACATCAAAAAAGAAATTCCTTAAAATTGTAAATAAAGCAAAAAAATATATTAAACTTGGTGATATTTTTCAGGTTGTATTAAGTCAAAGATTTGAAGTTAAATTAACAAAGAAACCTTTAGATATTTATAAAAAACTTAGAGTGACTAATCCATCCCCTTTTATGTATTTTTTTAATTTTCATGACTTCCAAATAATTGGGGCGAGTCCTGAAATTCTAGTAAGACTTAGAGACAATAAAATTACAGTTAGACCAATAGCTGGAACAAGACCAAGGGGTAAAAATAAATCTCAAGACAAATTCTATGAAAAAGATTTACTTAAAGATAAAAAAGAACTTTCTGAACACTTGATGTTACTTGATTTAGGTAGAAATGATGCAGGTAAAGTTTCAAAAATTAATACTGTAAAAGTTACTGAAAGCTTTATAATTGAAAGATATTCTCATGTGATG
>Ga0315315_10005666_pt1 | contig 11533 bp, 10 predicted proteins | sample M140m3416metaG_FD_203699 | JGI IMG/M metagenome (GOLD analysis project Ga0315315, IMG submission 203699) | Ammonia-oxidizing marine archaeal communities from Monterey Bay, California, United States - M1 40m 3416 | ecosystem: Environmental > Aquatic > Marine > Intertidal zone | place: USA... | reverse complement strand
AATTAATTTTCAAAATTCATTAAAACCTGAAATAAAATTTAAAATAAATTTTAGTATTGAAAAGTATATCCAAGCATTCTTTGATAAAATATCAGATACTATTTTACAGTACAAAATTCTTAAAAAGGATGAAGCAAGAAAGATTAAATTAGAAAAACAAGAAAGAGAAAGATTTGAAAAGATTCAAATTGCAAATGAAAAGCAAAAAGATGCAGAACTAAGGGTAAAATTAAAAGAACAAGCTTTAAAAGAAGAAATTAGATTAGAAAAACAAAGAACAAAAGACATAAAATTATTTTTAAGAAAAGAACAGGCTCTTCTTAGAATAGAACAATCAGAAAAACAAAAGAAATTTCTACAGCAATTAAGATTAGATAAGCAAATTGAAAAATTTAGAGTTAGAGAAGTTAAAGAATTAGAAAAATTAGAAAAAATTTCACTTAGAGAAAAAAGAGAGGATTATGCTGGTCTTCAACAACGAATAGAAAAATTAAAAGAAAAATATCGAATTATAAGAGATCAAAAAATACGAGATAGGGTGGAGGCCTTAGGAGTTAAAATTCAAGGTGATGAGGATAGGGAAACTCTGCTTCAAAAAGAAAAAGAGTATACTCTAGCTAGACAAAAAATTGAATTTGCTCTTGAAAGTTTTTACAGAAGTGCAAGTAGTCTGGTTTTTCAATTAAATAAAAGACACATAACAAGACATATGTCTATTTTCAGATGTATTGATAGAAGGTTTGAAACTGGAGAGATATTTATAAAATGGGATGAAGCTTCTGATGAGGAGTGGCTTTTACTGATATATATTAAAGATAATTCTCCTGATGAAGGAATAGTTATTGAAGATAAAACAAATCCTGAAAAAAATATTTCTCATGAGTTCAAAAATAATGAAATTTTTAAGGCTTCGGATACAATGGTGGATGCGCTTACTCAATTAATTGCAAGAAAAAGAGCCAAAATTACCAATTAAATAATCTCATTTTTTTAAGTAATATTGTTCATGCTTTTTGGAACAATTACGATGTTTATTTTGTACGCTATTTTAAAATATATTTTATCTTGGATAAAATATTATAATAGTCTTGACTCTAGATTAGGTCAATCTACATGGCGTTGGAGTTATGATTATCCTGTGATTGGAGAAAGGGATATTTCTGATTTAGATGATATAAATTTTGTTCGGCTTAGGAGAAAAAGAAATAAAATTATTACAATAATGTATTCTGTAGTTTTTATTATGTTTATCTTGTCTATGTCACTCTTAAGTCAAATTTTGATATTTTTCTTAACTTAATTCTTAATTTGTTTTTTATTTTTTAAATATAAAAAAAAAGCAATTATTTCATAACCATATTTAAAAATCGTAAAAATTATTGGTAGTTTAAAAAAATTGTATAAAAAATTATATCTTGGAATTTTTTTCCAGATAAAGAGAAATGCTTCAGCTCCTTCAATAACCTTATTGTTATCTTTAATGTGTAACCTCCTTAATAACTCTTTATCATTTTTTTTAGTCTCTTTTTCAGCTTGAGAATTATTGGTTATATCTACCCAATCAATATCTTTAGCATTTTCTTTTTTATATAGGTTAATTTCTGACCTACAAATTTTACAAGAATTATTAAAAAATACTTTCATTAGTAAATAATTATCTTTCTGGACAAAATTGTACATGTGTAAAATGATCAGTTGAAAATTATCAATAAACCACTATCTAGGGTGTATGAGTAATTTCTTCAGCAAATCTGATCTATCGCGAAAAGATGCAGATACAATAGTATCTGATACATTAAAAAATTGTGATGATGGTGAACTTTATTTAGAAGAGTCAAAGTCAGAGTCAATTTTATTAGATGATAATAAAATCAAAAGTTCAAATTATAGCTCAGATTTAGGATTTGGATTGAGAGCCATTTCTGATGAAGTTGTTGCGTATTCTTATTCAAATGAAATTTCTAAAGATTCTTTAAAAAGCTCTTCAGATAATCTTAAATCTACTCTTAAATCAATCAAAGGCACTTATAATCATGAGATTCCTAAATCTAACAAAAAATTTTATGAAGATATTAATCCTATTGAACAAAAAACATTAAATTCAAAATTAGAAGTCTTAAATAAAGTAAATGAGTTTTTAAGAAAAAAAGATGGATCAGTAAAACAGGTAACAGCAAGTTTTTTAGGTGAGCAAAAATCTATAGAAATAATTAGATCAGGAGGAGAGTCTTTGGTAGATGTACGTCCTTTGATTAGATTTAATGTATCTGTAATGCTAGAAAAGAATGGGAGAAAAGAAACTGGTGTATACGGAATTGGTGGAAGACAATCTTACGATGATTATTTAAAAAATGACAATTGGAAAAATGTTTGTGAGGAAGCTTTTAGAATTGCATCAGTAAATTTAGATAGCAAACCTGCACCTGCTGGAGAAATGAAAGTAGTGCTAGGTCCAGGCTGGCCAGCTATTTTAATCCATGAAGCAATTGGCCATGGTCTTGAAGGTGATTTTAATAGAAAAAAAACTTCAGCTTTTCACGATTTAATGGGCCAAAAGGTTGCTAGTGAAGGTGTAACAATTGTTGATGATGGAACTATAGATAACAGAAGAGGAAGTTTAACTATTGATGACGAAGGAACACCAACTGAAAGAACAGTTTTAATTGAAAACGGTATTCTTAAAAATTTCATGCAAGATAGACACAATGCGCGATTAATGAATACTAGATCAACAGGCTCTGGAAGAAGAGAAAATTATAGACATGTTGTTTTGCCAAGAATGAGAAACACGATGATGTTAAGTGGAAATCAAACTCAAGAAGAAATGATAAAATCAGTTGATAAAGGTATTTTTGCAGTTAGCTTTGGAGGAGGGCAAGTTGATATCACATCAGGAAAGTTTGTTTTCAACTGTACCGAAGCATATGAGATAAATAATGGTGTAATTGGTTCTCCAATTAAAGGAGCAACATTAATTGGTGATGGTCCTTCAATTTTAAAAGAAGTCTCTATGGTAGGAAATGATATGATGTTAGATCCAGGTATTGGAACTTGTGGTAAAGCCGGTCAAGGAGTACCAGTTGGAGTGGCACAACCATCGATTTTAATTGATAAAATGACAGTGGGTGGAACAAAATTATAAATTATGGTTAAAGATCAAGAATTCTTAGAATCAAAAGCTTCATATTGTTTAGATCTAGCTAAAAAGATGGGAGCAACTGACGCAACTGTTACAGTAGGTCACTCTATTTCAGAGACAGTAAATTTTAGAAATAAGTCTTTAGAGGCATCAGATAGATCTGATGGATTAGCTTTAAATATAGAAACTTTTGTTGGTAAAAAAAAATCATCAATTTCTTCTTCAAACTTACTAGATGAAAATATAAAAACTTTAATTGAGAAATGTTTTGAAACTACGAAAATTACACCTGAAGATGAGTTTAACTCATTACCAGACAAAAGTTTACTTTCAGAAAAAATAAATAATCTCAATTTGTATGACCAAACAAGGTTTGAAAATGAAAAAAAAATTAATTATTTAAATGAATTAGAAGATTCTGCCTCATTGTCACAAAAAATCATAAATACCGAGTCAAGTTTTACAGAAAACAAATCAAATTTCATTTTAGCAAATAGTGATGGCTTTTGTAGTGGTTATAAAACCTCATCTTTTACAGCTTCCTGTGTAACGGTCGCTAAAGATGAAAATAGTATGGAAAGAGATTATGAGTTCACAAGTAAACGTCATTTATCTGATATTAAAAAGCCCAAAGATCTTGGAGAAAAGGCAGCCGAACAAACTATAAAAAAATTAAGTCCTAATAAAATTGGTAGTGAAAAAATTAACTTAATTTTTGATAAAAGAATTGCAAAAGGAATGTTGAATGCATTTGCAAGCGCCGTATCAGCTTCTGCAATTGCTAGAGGAACTTCATTTTTAAAAGACAAAATTGATCAACAAGTTTTTTCAAAATCAATAAATGTAATCGATAAACCAGACATAATTAAAGGTATGGGTTCTCAAAATTTTGACTCAGAGGGTGTCAGTTCAAAAACTTTAAACCTTGTGGAAAATGGAATTCTTAAAAATTATCTAATAGATACTTACAATGGCAACAAATTAAATTTACAATCAAATGGTAGAAATGGTGGAACTACCAATCTTTATTTTGAAAATGGTAAAATTAGTTTTGAGGAACTGTTAAAAAATACTTCTAAATGTCTCTATATTACTGAAACAATTGGACATGGTAGTAATATTGTTACTGGAGATTATTCTGTAGGTGCTACTGGTTTTTTTATTGAAAATGGACAATTCAAATATCCTGTTAATGAAATTACCATAGCTGGAAATTTTAAAGATATGTTTAAAAATATAATTTTAGCCAATGATTTAGATTTTGAATATTCTGTCAATTCACCAACAATGATGATTGAAGGGATGACCGTTGCCGGAAAATGATAAAATAACAAAAAAATTTTTATTATAAAAAAGTAAATTTATTCAAAATTTTTAACCCTATATTCCCAATTTCCCATTCTTGAATATGTAACTTTCATAATTAAGGCATTTTTTTTATCAAACCAAATATCAAAGTTTAATCTTTTATCCTTAGGAATAGACATATCCTTTGAAGTTAATTTAAAGTGCTCGACTTCATATGTTTTACCATATAATTCAATTTTCTCTTTTCCAATAAAATTTACTATTTGTTCCTTAATACTTCCAGAAATTGGACTTATTTGAGAATTTGTTTGAAGAATTTTATGACTCCACCAGTTTCCAATCACATTTTCTATTGACGCGCTACCTGAGTAAGATGATCCTTTAATATCATACTTATTGTCTTTATCATTTAATTTCAGTTCAACATATTTATCTTTTTTATTTTGACGAGTTTTTGAACTAAAAGAAATCAATTTGTCTTTATTATATTTTTCTTCACCATAACTCTCAACTTCAAAAATAGTTGCTCCAAACAATTTAACAGTAAATTTTAATTGATTTGTAACGGTTGTATTTCCTGAGTCTTTTTTAAAAAAATAGTAATTGTAACCAATAACTTCACCATCTCTTAAAATTTCCATTTCTATTTTATTAAATTTATTGTAGTGAGCCATATGAGCACTACTATTAAATGAATAGATTAATAAAATAATAAAGAATAAAAATTTTTTCATAAAGTAATTACTTTAATAGACTTTGAAGTTAAAAGAAGTAATTTATTAAATAATGTTTTTAAAAATTAAGAAAATACCAAAAGTAAACTGGAGTTCAGAAAAACCATATAATTTTAAACCAAAATTTTCGACATTATTTTTTTGTTGTTTTGGTTTAATGTTATTTGGTTTGGGCGAAGGATTATTAATTGTTTCGTTTACGGGAGCTTCTCCTTGGAGCGTTTTAGCCCAGGGTCTTTCTTTAAATGTAAATCTTAGTATTGGAATGCTTACATTTCTAATAAGCGTCACAGTTTTAATATTATGGATACCATTAGGTCAAAAACCAGGTATGGCGACTATTTTAAACGCTCTAATAATTGCACTAATGATAGATCTTTGCATCAAATTTGTTCCAACTCCTTCTAGCTATACTAATCAATTAATTTTAGCTGTTATATCAGTAGCCACAGTTGGAATTGGTGGTGGGATTTATTTAGTTGCAAATTTAGGTGCGGGCCCAAGAGATGGTTTAATGGTAGGTTTACAAAAACTTACAAATTTTCCTATAGCTGCGGTTAGAGCAACTTTAGAAATTTCAGTAGTAAGTGTTGGCTGGTATTTAGGGGGAACAGTTGGTATTGGAACTATATTGTTTGCTTTTGGAATAGGCCCTTGTGTTGCTCTAGGGTTATATCTAGTTGATAAACTTTTTGACTAGGCAGCAGCGCCAGATTTTTCGCTTTTTTTTCTCTCGTGAGGATCAAGAATTGCTTTTCTCAATCTACAAGAATCAGGAGTTATCTCTAAAGCTTCATCAGTATTAAGCATACTTAATTGTTCAGCTATAGACATCTTTCTAACTGGAGTTAATATAACATTCTCATCTGTTCCTTGAGTTCTCATATTTGTTAATTTTTTACCTTTCATGACATTTATGATCATATCACCCGGTTTTGGAGATAAACCAACAATCATGCCTGGATATACAGGATCATTGTGAGTTACAAACATTTCACCTCTAGCCTGTAAATTAAAAATAGCGAAAGCCACAGCCTTACCTTTTTCCATAGAAATTAAAGCACCGTTTCTTCTACCTTCCATGTCACCTTCAAAAGGACCATAGTCATGGAATATTCTATTGATCACACCGTTACCTTTTGTGAGTGTTAAAAATCTACTTGTGTATCCCATTAATCCTCTAGTTGGAGCATGGAATATTAATCTTTTTTTATCTTTACCAGTATCTTTTAAATCTATTAGTTTACCTTTTCTTCTATTCATAGAGTCTATAACTTTTGACGAGTGTTCTTCATCTAAATCCATAGTTATTTCCTCAATTGGTTCAAGTTTATTTCCATTTTCATCAGTTTTGTATAATACTTTAGGAGGGCTTACCGTCATTTCAAAACCTTCTCTTCTCATTTGAGTTAGTAAGATTTCAAGCATAAGTTCACCACGACCACTAACAACAAATGAGTCATTGCCATTATTTTCTGAAAAAGTAATACCTACATTGTTTTGAGCCTCCTGAAGCAATCTATCTCTAATTTGAGTACTAGTTAGTTTTTTACCCTCAGTTCCTGCGAGAGGCGATGTATTTACTGTGATTGTAATAGACATTGTTGGTGGATCTATAGGCGTTGCAGGTATCGGTTCATTAACTTCAGGGTCACAAATAGTATCAGCTACATTGGCATTTTCTAATCCGGCCACAACCACTATATCGCCAGCTTCACCAACCTCAATAGGAACCTTTTTTGTTCCTTCGTATCTAAAAATTTTTGTTAATTTGCCTTCATCAACTTTTTCACCTTTTAAATTTATAGCTTTAATTGATTGATTAGCCTTAGCTGTTCCCTGAGTTATTCTTCCAACTAAACTCCTTCCCAGAAAACTATCAGCATAAAGAAGAGTTGAAAGCATTGCAAAAGGTTTAGATTTATCAAGTTCAGCAGGTTTTACATGATCAACAATTAAATCTAAAAGAGGATTTAAATTTTCTCGAAGACCATCAACTTCTTTATCTGCCCATCCCGATCTTCCACTTGCATATAAAACTGGAAAATCTAGCTGTTCTTCATTTGCATCTAAACTTACAAATAAATCAAAAGTTTCATCTAAAACTTCATTAGCTCTTTGATCTGCTTTATCTAATTTGTTAATTACAACGATTGGTTTTAATCCTTGTTTAAGAGCTTTTGATAATACAAATTTTGTTTGTGGCATTACACCTTCTGCTGAGTCGATAAGTAATAAAGCGCCATCTGCCATACTTAGTACTCTTTCAACCTCTGCAGCAAAGTCTCTGTGTCCTGGAGTATCAATAATATTAATTCTAGAGTCTTTCCAGTTTATTGAAGCTGGTTTTGCTAAGATTGTAATACCTCTCTCTTTTTCAAGTTCACCAGAGTCCATTAGTCTCTCATCAACAACCTCATTTTCTCTAAATGATCCACTTTGCTTCATTAGATTGTCTATCAAGGTAGTTTTGCCGTGATCTACGTGGGCAATGATAGTGATGTTTCTGATATTGTTGCTCATAAATTGTCGCTCTTATACATTAATTCTTTAATTTGAAAACTTAAAAAAAGTGAGTATTTACTTGATAAATAAGCCTTAATGAAAAATTCATTTCTTGTGATTGTTTTAAAAACATATAGATATCGCAATTAAATTAGACGTAATAAAAAATCATTATCAAGATCCCTGAACATAAAATGGAAAATTTTAAATCATTCACAATAGAAGACTCATTAAAAAATTCATTAAATAAAATGAATTTTATAAAACCAACACCTATACAAGGTATGGCTATACCGGTTGCATTAGAAGGTAAAGATGTTTTAGGGACAGCACAAACAGGAACAGGAAAAACATTAGCATTCAGCATCCCTTTAATAAATAAGTTAATTTTAGATAAAAATGCTTTTGCTCTTGTTATGTGTCCTACAAGGGAACTAGCTACCCAAGTAATGGAGGCTATCAAAAGTATTATTAGCGATAAAATATATATTAAAACAGCCTTGCTTATTGGTGGTGAGTCTATGCAAAAACAACTTAGACAGCTAGGAAACCGATCAAGAATAATAGTAGGAACACCTGGAAGAATTAATGATCATTTAAAAAGAAAAAGCTTAAATTTATCGGCCACAAAATATTTAGTTTTAGATGAAACAGACAGGATGTTAGATATGGGTTTTACTCCACAAATTGAAATGGTATTAAAATTTGTTCCTAAAGATCATCAAACATTACTTTTTTCTGCGACTTTACCACAAAATATTTTAAGAATTTCAGATAGATATTTAAATAAGCCTGAAAGAATTTCCACAGGAGCCACATCTGTTCCAATTGCAAAGATTAAACAAGAAACTCTTCAAGTTTTTAAAGAAAATAAATATGATGAATTAATTGATCAATTTTTAGCTAGAAAAGGATCAATTTTAGTTTTTGTTAAAACTAAAAGAGGTGCTGATAAGATGGTCAAGCGTCTAAAGGAAGAGGGGCATTCAGCAGATGCTATTCATGGAGATCTTCGTCAGAGTAAAAGAGATCGTGTTATTAATTCTTTTAGAAAAGGATTAAAGAGAATTTTAATTGCAACAGATGTTGCAGCAAGAGGTTTGGACATTCCTTTAATTCAACATGTAATCAATTATGATTTACCACAAGTTCCAGAAGATTATATTCATAGAATTGGAAGAACAGCTAGAGCAGGATCTGATGGATCTGCCTTAACTTTTTTAACACCCGATGATAGATCAATGTGGAATTCTATAAACAAATTAATTGATCCAAATTTCAAAACAGTGCCTAGTGGCTTAAGAAGAAATTCAAAAAATAAAAGAAGAGGCAAAGGACCAAATAATAAAAAAAGAAAAGCTAGAGATAAAAAAAGATCTTTTGGAAAAGGTAGAAAAGATCGATCATTAAGTTTTAGAGATAAACCAAAATCTTATGGTAAAGGTAGATCAAATAAACCACAAAGAGAGGGGGACAAAAAAAGTTTTGATTTTAAAGGAAAATCAAGTTATTCAAAAAAAAATAAACCAAAACCGTCTGGCTTTACAAATAATCCCAAATATTTTGGCAAAAAACCATCAGAAAATACATCTTCAGATTCAGAGAAAAGAAAAGTTAGTTTTAAAGGAAAGAAAAAATTTAAGAGCAGAAATAGTAGACCAAAAAAATTTAGTTTTAAAAAACACAGTAAAAAAAGACCCAAATCTTAAGATTTTTTAGTCTTTTCTTTTTTTTGTTTTCTCTTTTCTTTTAGACTTAATTTTGGTTTTTTACTTACACTAGAGTCTTTAAATGATTTTCCACTATATCTTTTTGACATATTAAAATTATAGCATTTTATTAAAAAAAAAGGCCATCTAAAAAGATGGCCTTTAAATTTCTTTTCAGAAAAGAGTGGGATTACATTCTCATTCACTAGTTAAATAAATACTGATTTACTTATATTTTCTAAAAATTGTTCATCTATGTTCATCTAAATTAAGGGCAAATTCAAAAGGAACTCAAAAGATGACTTTATTATAAGATAAAATTTTTGATGAATTATAAAAGAGAACTACTCAGGATATTTTTTTTGTGCTTTTGCTTTACCTATTTTCTTTTTCTTTTCATTTTTGGCAGTCACTGTCCAAACATAAGTGTGTTTTCCACTTGGAGGACAAGGACTTTGGTATTTAAAAGCACCAGGTTCAATAGTAGTTTGACCAGTATATTCAACTTTGCCACCACCATGATTATAAGGTGATTGTTTATCTCTCATTTTAAATTGAAGAATTTTTGTGCCTTCAGGGACATTTGTGAGTGTAAAAATTGGGTTATCAACTTTGTTAGGATAACCAGTAGTACATGATTTTAAATTACCCCACTCAAATGCCAATCCAAACTCAGCAGCATTAACTGTAGAGGTTAAAAAAAATAAAGAAATAAATATTCTGATTAAAAATTTCATGTGAAATATGTACATTTTTTTAAAAAAATTGTAAATACAAAATTAATCAAAATAAAAAACCCCCGAAGTTTTTAACAACGAGGGTTTTCTAAACTTTTCAAAGTATAGGTTGTGGAACCGTATTACATTCCCATTCCACCCATTCCTCCCATACCGCCCATTCCACCAGGCATTCCACCAGGCATTCCGCCAGCAGCATCTTTTTCTTCTGGCTTGTCAGCGATCATAGCTTCGGTAGTTACTAGTAATCCAGAAATAGAAGCAGCATCCTGAAGAGCAGTTCTCACAACCTTAACTGGGTCAATGATCCCTTTAGCAAACATATCGCAATACTCTTCACTTTGAGCATCATAACCATATGAAGTTTTCTTTTGCTCTAACAATTTACCAACTACTACTGAGCCATCTACACCAGCATTTTTAGTAATTTGTCTGATAGGAGCTTCTAAAGCTTTTCTAACTAGATCTATACCTGCTTTTTGATCATCACCTTTGGCTTTTACTTTATCAAGGTTTTGAGCAGCATATAATAGTGCACAACCACCACCTGTTACAATACCTTCTTCAACAGCGGCTCTAGTTGCATTTAATGCATCTTCAACTCTATCTTTTCTCTCTTTAACTTCAACTTCAGTTGCACCACCAACTTTGATAACTGCAACACCACCTGCTAACTTAGCAAGTCTTTCTTGAAGTTTTTCCCTATCGTAGTCAGATGTAGTTTCATCAACTTGTTTTTTGATCGAGTCACATCTTGCAGCGATATCTGACTTTTTACCACTACCACTAACAATTGTACTGTTATCTTTATCAACTTTAATCTTTTTACAAGAACCAAGATCTTCAAGTTTAACATTTTCAAGTTTTATTCCAAGGTCTTGTGAAATTACTTGACCACCAGTTAGTATAGCAATATCTTCAAGCATAGCTTTTCTTCTATCACCAAATCCAGGAGCTTTCACAGCAACAACTTTTAAACCACCTCTTAATTTGTTTACAACTAAAGTAGCTAAAGCTTCTCCCTCAACATCTTCAGAGATAATCATTAAAGGTCTACCTGATTGTACAACAGCTTCTAATAATGGAACCATTGGTTGTAAGTTTGTTAATTTGCTTTCATGTAATAAGATATAAGGATTATCTAACTCAGTTGTCATTTTATCACTGTTAGTAATAAAGTATGGAGATAAGTACCCTCTATCAAACTGCATTCCTTCAACAACGTCAAGTTCAGTGTCAATTCCCTTTGCCTCTTCAACAGTAATTACACCTTCGTTACCAACTTTTTGCATAGCTTTTGCAATCATTGATCCTATCTCTTTATCACCATTAGAAGAAATCGTTCCTACTTGAGCAATCTCATCACTGTCTTTAACTTTTTTTGCAGAAGAAATTAAATTT